>CAEZZA010000002.1_pt1 | contig 19991 bp, 14 predicted proteins | sample 7265981 | NCBI WGS metagenome assembly CAEZZA01 (sample SAMEA6813947, study PRJEB35770) | uncultured Actinomycetes bacterium | biome: Freshwater; feature: Freshwater reservoir; material: water | place: Czech Republic | collected 2016-08-15 | depth 30m m
GCCCGTAGACTCTCGCACGCGGTTGGTCCGTTGGCGTCAGCCTGCCCACAGGTTGACACTCGGTCGGCCAAAGGGTCGTAGCTCAATTGGTAGAGCACCGGTCTCCAACACCGACGGTTGGGGGTTCAAGTCCCTCCGGCCCTGCGTAGCGGCACGAACAGCACGAACAGCACGAACAGCACGAACAGCTGGATACGCAAGGCCTAGTTACTATTTACGACGATATGAAGGCGAGCGATGACCGACACCGATGTCTCCCAAGGCCGCGAAAGCGGATCGGGTGAGCATAAGCGTCCCGGACTCTTCGGGCGGTTAGCGTTGTTTGTTCGCCAGGTAGTCGTTGAACTTCGTAAAGTAATTTGGCCGACCCGTAAAGAACTTATTGCTTACACCACAGTTGTAATTGTCTTTGTGGTACTCATCGCCGCAATAATCGCAGGCTTTGATTACGTATTCACCAAAGTTGTTTTGTTCGTCTTTGGATAATCAAGACCTTCCCTGACCACCACCGAACGAGGAGATAGCCCACCGTGTCCGACCAGGACCAGCAACAGCCCGCACCTTCGGCGGATCCATTTGCGCTTGCTCAACTCGAGCCGCAGGACTCCGCTGAAACAGGTGCCGTGGAAGAACTCATCGAGGCAGTTGTTGCGGAAATACTCATTGAAGAGTTGGTGGAAGAAGCGCTAATTGAAGAAGCGCTGATTGAAGAAGCGCTGATTGAAGAAGCGCTAATTGAAGATGTGCTGGACGAGGGTGAAGAAGAAGAAGTCGACCCGATCGCCGAGTTCCGCGAGCAGATGCGCTTAGCCCCAGGCGATTGGTATGTCATTCATTCATATGCCGGATTTGAAAACAAGGTCAAGATGAACCTTGAGTCCCGCATCAACTCACTGAGCATGGAGGACTACATCTTCCAGGTAGAGGTGCCGATGGAGGAAGTCACCGAAATAAAGAGTGGTGTGCGCAAGCAAGTCCGGCGCAATAAATTCCCCGGGTACGTGCTCGTGCGTCTTGACCTGACCGACGAGTCTTGGGGTGCGGTTCGCCACACGCCAGGTGTCACTGGTTTTGTTGGTCACGGCCATCAGCCCTCACCACTTTCTGTTGACGAAGTAACAGCGATCCTCGCCCCTGTTCCGGAGAAGAAGGCCGGTGCACCAGGTAGCCCCAATGCTGGTGGGCTCGCGGCGGCCGAGGCTATCTACGTTGACTTCGTGGTCGGAGACTCCGTCACTGTTGTTGATGGGCCATTCGCAACTTTGCACGCGACAATTTCGGAAATCAATATCGAAGGGCAAAAAGTCACGGGGCTGGTCGAGATTTTCGGGCGCGAAACCCCGGTAGAGCTCGCTTTCAGTCAAATAGATAAGAACTAACCACCAACTCCCGGGGGCGCCGTCTCCGGGTCACCACAACGAAGGACCTGACACACCATGGCACCGAAGAAAAAGAAGGTCACCGGCCTCATCAAGTTGCAGATTCAAGCTGGTCTGGCCAACCCTGCACCGCCTGTTGGCCCAGCACTTGGTCAGCACGGCGTGAACATCATGGAGTTCTGCAAGGCCTATAACGCGGCCACGGAGAACCAGCGTGGCAATGTGATTCCCGTCGAGATCACGGTCTATGAAGACCGCACTTTCGATTTCACCCTCAAGACCCCACCGGCTTCAAGGTTGATCCTTAAGGCAGCGGGTCTCGAAAAAGGTTCGGGTAATCCGCCGAAGGTTAAGGCCGGCTCGATCACCAAGAACCAGGTGCGCGAGATTGCCGAAACCAAGATGCCTGATCTCAATGCCAATGACGTTGATGCCGCGATGAAAATCATCGAAGGCACCGCCCGTCAAATGGGTATTACCGTTACCGCATAGCAAATGAACCGCGTGGGAGGGCCAGCGTGGCCCGCCGACCACAACCTGCGAAGGAGCAGATATGAAGCGCAGTAAGGCATATTTGAAGGCCGCCGAACTTATCGATCAGGACTCCCTGTATTCACCACTGACGGCTGTCCGCATCGTTAAGAAGGGTGTTTCGACTAAGTTCGATCCGACCGTTGAAGTCGCGATGCGTCTTGGAGTTGATCCCCGCAAAGCCGACCAAATGGTGCGAGGTACCGTAAATCTTCCACATGGCACCGGCAAGACCGCTCGGGTCTTGGTTTTTGCCAACGGTGAAAAAGCAGATGAGGCCCGGGCTGCCGGTGCTGACTTCGTCGGCTCCGATGAACTCATCGCCAAAGTTGCTGGAGGCTGGACAGATTTCGACGCCGCGGTTGCCACCCCAGATCTGATGGGCAAGGTCGGAACCCTAGGCAAGGTGCTCGGCCCCCGGGGCTTGATGCCAAACCCGAAGACCGGCACCGTCACGATGGATGTCGCTAAAGCCGTTGATGACATCAAGGGCGGCAAGATCGAGATGCGCATCGACAAGCATGCGAATATGCAGTTCCCTATTGGCAAGGCGTCTTTCACCGAGCAGCAGCTGGTTGAAAACTACGCCGCAGCACTAGACGAAGTCCTGCGGCTGAAGCCTTCTGCCGCCAAGGGCCGATATATCAAGAAGGCCACGATGTCGGCCACGATGGGCCCGGGTGTCCAGGTTGACCCCAACCGGGTCAAGAACCTAACCGCCGAGGACGAAATCTAGGATTTGCAAATGATGGGGCAGGTCCTTTAACCTGCTCCTACCAAAGACCGCTGGTCGCGCCAGCCCCGGAGCCCCGGGGGTGGCGTCGAAGGCCCCGCTCAAGCGGGCGGCCCGCGCAGGATTACGAAGCTCGGCCGCAAATTGCGGTTCCCAGCCCCGTGCGCCTGCGCCGGGGCGTTTTGCTTGATGGGACCGCAACGAAAGGAGCCCCATGGCCCGGCCGACAAAGGTGACAACCGTCGCCGATCTCGCCGACCACTTCCGCACCTCGAGTGCGACTGTGCTCACTGAATACCGCGGACTTACCGTCGCGCAGCTCAAGGAATTGCGCCGCACACTCGGTGACACCGTGACATATGCAGTAGTGAAGAACACCTTGACCAAGATTGCTGCAAAGGATGCCGGCGTTACCGGTATCGATGACCTCTTGCGCGGCCCGAGCGCTATTGCCTTTATTAGGGGCGATGCGGTTGATGCAGCCAAGGGGATCCGCAATTTTGCAAAGGCCAACCCGGCTTTGATCATCAAGGGCGGGGTGATGGACGGCGTGATTCTAAGTGCGCAGGAAATCGTCCGGCTCGCCGATCTTGAGTCGCGTGAGGTGCTGCTGGCCAAGATGGCTTATGCCATGAAGGCCAAGCAGTCACAGGCCGCAGCATTGTTCGCGGCGCCGTTGGCCAAGACGGCAAGGGCACTTGGTGCACTCCAGACCAAGCTAGCTGCAGGTGCTCCGGTAGTTGAAGCCCCGGTAGTTGAAGCCCCGGCAGCTGAAGACGTCACCGAAGAAATTGTTGCTGAAGAAGTTGAAGTTGTCGAGGCTGATGTGGCCAACGACGAAGTTATTCCTGAAGTAGTTACCGAGGAAATCCCCGAGGGCTAAAGCCCACCACCACCCGGCCCTTAGGGGTAACACCCCACCGGAAAACCGAAAGGACGCCACCATGGCGAAGATGAGCACCGATCAACTGCTTGATGCATTCAAGGAGATGACCCTCCTCGAGCTTTCAGAGTTCGTGAAGGTTTTCGAAGACACCTTCGATGTGACCGCTGCAGCCCCAGTTGCTGTTGCGGTTGCCGCACCCGCTGGCGGCGGCGACGCCGGCGGCGCTGCTGACCAAGATGAGTTTGATGTCATCCTCGAAGCTGCGGGCGAGAACAAGATCCCCGTTATCAAGGAGGTGCGCACTCTCACCAGCCTGGGGCTCAAGGAGGCCAAGGATCTGGTTGAAGCTGCACCAAAGGCAGTGCTGGAGAAGGTCACCAAGGAGGCCGCCGAGAAGGCGAAGGCCGTTCTTGAGGCCGCTGGCGCCACCGTTTCAGTCAAGTAGTTTTCAGCGGCCCCGGCCGCGACAAATGAGGCGCTCCTTCGGGGGCGCCTCATTTGGCTATTTGGTCGAGTTGGGTCGAGCTGTCCCGAGGCCTAAATTGGGTGCCCGATCACCATCAAAAACCGAACAAATCGGACACCAAGGTTGCGTTCTGGTCACATTAGTCGCGGGGCTACTTGACTCAGGGGCTGTGGACCGTCACCATTTGGGTGCACGCGAATCCCGCAATGAGCTCGTCTGACGATGACGTACTCAGGGCAGGCCGGCTAAGGGTCAAGAAGTAACCGCTGTCGCCGCCGGGCCACCTGAGCACCTCGAGGGGAGACGAAGGTCGAGGGGGGTTAGACAGCGGTTTGCCCAAGGGGTATACTGCTGCTTTGCGCTGCCATCCTTTCCACCCACTGCCTGGACCGTCATTTGACAGTTCAGGCGAATTGTCATGGACGAATGCGCAAGTTCCAGCCCGATACCAATAGCAGCGCCCTCGGAAGGACCCAATCTTGGCCGCCACGCGCACTTCAGAAGTAACCCCACTTTCCCCCGGGCTTCGCCGGGCCTCTTTCGCCAAGATCCGTGAGCCGCTCGCGGTCCCAGATCTCCTCGCCTTGCAGACCGCCAGCTTCCACTGGCTGCTCGGGCGCCCCGAGTGGCTAGAGCGAGTAGCTGCAGCGATTGCCGCTGGCAATACCGAGATCCCGCAGGCCTCAGGTCTGACTGAGATCTTCGAAGAGATCAGCCCGATCGAGGATTTCGCCGGAATGATGTCGCTGTCATTTCGCGATCATCGCTTCGAGCCGTCCAAGTACACCGTCGACCAGTGCCGCGAGAAGGATTTCACCTACTCCGCCCCGTTGTTCGTAACCGCAGAGTTTATGAACAACGAGACCGGTGAAATTAAGTCGCAGACCGTGTTCATGGGTGACTTCCCACTGATGACCGACAAGGGCACGTTTATCATCAACGGCACTGAGCGGGTGGTTGTCTCGCAGTTAGTTCGTTCTCCAGGAGCCTACTTCGAGCGTTCAGTTGATAAGACCACCGACAAAGATGTCTACATCGCCAAGTTGATCCCTAGCCGCGGTGCCTGGCTTGAATTCGAGATCGATAAGAAGGATCTCGTAGCAGTTCGCGTTGACCGCAAGCGCAAGCAGCCGGTCAGCGTTTTGCTCAAGGCACTTGGCATGACAACTGAGCAAATAGTTGAGCGCTTCGGCCAGTACGAGACTTTCATGGCCACCTTGGATAAAGACCATATTGCTACCCAAGAAGACGCACTCCTTGATATTTACCGCAAGTTGCGTCCGGGTGAACCACCCACGGTTGAAAACGCCAAAAACCTACTCGACAATTTCTACTTCAATCCAAAGCGCTATGACCTCGCAAAGGTTGGTCGCTACAAGATCAACAAGAAGCTTGGTCTTGATCTGCCGTTGACCCAAAGTGTCCTAACCCTTGAAGACATCGTGGCAACTGTTGAGTACATCGTGCGTTTACATGCTGGTTTGACCACCATGGAAGGCCCACGGGGCGAGGTATCCTGTGAGACCGACGACATCGATCACTTTGGTAATCGTCGACTGCGTACCGTCGGTGAACTGATCCAAAATCAGATTCGCACCGGGCTCTCGCGGATGGAGCGCGTGGTTCGCGAGCGCATGACAACCCAAGATGTCGAAGCAATCACGCCGCAAACTCTGATCAATATTCGCCCGGTCGTGGCATCTATCAAGGAGTTCTTCGGAACCTCGCAGCTCTCGCAGTTCATGGATCAGACCAACCCGCTCGCGGGCCTAACCCACAAGCGTCGACTTTCGGCACTTGGTCCGGGTGGTCTTTCACGTGAGCGTGCCGGCTTTGAAGTCCGCGACGTCCACCCCTCCCATTACGGCCGCATGTGCCCGATCGAGACCCCTGAAGGCCCGAACATCGGTCTGATCGGCTCGCTAGCAACTTATGGCCGCGTCAATGCCTTCGGTTTCGTCGAGACTCCTTATCGCAAGGTGATCAAGGGCAGTGTCACTGATCAGATCGACTACTTGACCGCAGACGAAGAAGACCTTTACGTAATCGCGCAGGCCAATACCCCGATCGACGCCGACGGCAAAATGCACGAGGATCGTGTTCTCGTGCGCCGTAAGGGTGGCGACGTCGATTACATCTTGCCCACCGACGTCGATTACATGGACGTTTCACCGCGCCAGTTGTGGTCTGTTGCAACTGCAATGATTCCATTCCTCGAGCATGACGACGCTAACCGCGCTCTGATGGGTTCGAATATGCAGCGCCAGGCGGTGCCGCTGCTTCGCGCCGAGGCGCCACGTGTTGGCACAGGCATGGAGTTTCGGTCGGCTTATGACGCTGGCGATATCGTCACCGCGCTACAAGAAGGTGCGGTCTCCGAAGTCTCTGCTGACTCGGTAACCATCGCCTACGACGACGGGGGCACCTACACCCATCGCTTGGAGAAGTTCCATCGATCAAACCAAGGCACTTGCTTTAACCAGCGTCCAATAGTGGTCGAAGGCCAACATGTAATTAAGGGTCAGGTACTAGCTGATGGCCCCTCCACCGATCTTGGTGAGATGGCACTGGGCAAGAACTTGCTTGTTGCATTCATGCCTTGGGAGGGTCACAACTACGAGGACGCCATCATCTTGAGCCAGCGTTTGGTCCAGGACGACGTCTTGTCCTCTATCCACATCGAAGAGCATGAGGTTGATGCACGCGATACCAAACTCGGACCCGAGGAAATAACCCGCGATATCCCCAATGTCTCAGATGAGGTGCTCGCTGATCTTGACGATCGTGGCATTATTCGCGTCGGCGCCGATGTGGTGCCGGGTGACGTCCTCGTTGGTAAAGTCACGCCAAAGGGTGAGACTGAGCTAACCCCTGAAGAGCGCTTGCTGCGCGCAATCTTTGGCGAGAAGGCGCGCGAAGTTCGCGACACTTCACTAAAGGTGCCACACGGTGAGTCCGGCAAGATCATCGAGGTGCGTGTCTTCGATAGTGAAGAAGGTGACGAACTCCCGCCCGGTGTCAACCAGCTCGTCCGCGTTTATATTGCGCAAAAGCGCAAGATCACCGAGGGCGACAAATTGGCCGGTCGGCACGGAAACAAGGGTGTTATTTCCAAGATCTTGCCGGTCGAAGATATGCCCTTCCTCGAAGATGGCACGCCGGTAGACATCGTGCTCAACCCACTGGGTGTTCCGGGCCGCATGAACGTTGGTCAGATCCTTGAAACCCACTTGGGCTGGGCCGCAACTGCCGGCTGGAAGGTGGATCCAAGTGATCCACGTGCGGCGCGGCTACCTGAGCAGGTCCATTCCGCACCGCGTGGTACCAAAGTGGCTACCCCGGTGTTCGACGGTGCCCGCGAAGATGAACTCGCATTGCTACTTGAGTCAACACTGCCAACCGACGACGGTTTCACGCTGGTTGGCGCTGATGGCAAGGCGCAGTTGTTTGACGGACGTAGCGGTGAGCCATATCCGGGTCGAGTCTCGGTCGGCTACATCTACATTCTGAAACTGCTGCACTTGGTCGACGACAAAATTCACGCACGTTCGACCGGCCCGTACTCGATGATCACCCAGCAACCACTGGGCGGTAAGGCGCAGTTCGGTGGCCAGCGATTCGGCGAGATGGAGGTCTGGGCCCTTGAGGCGTACGGCGCTGCCTACGCACTACAAGAGCTCTTGACCATCAAGTCCGATGACGTACTAGGCCGCGTCAAGGTATACGAGGCCATCGTCAAGGGCGAGAACATCCCTGAACCTGGTATTCCTGAATCATTCAAGGTGCTCGTAAAGGAAATGCAATCGCTGTGCCTCAACGTTGAGGTGCTCTCCAGCGATGGTATGTCCATCGAGATGCGCGATTCTGATGACGACGTGTTCCGGGCCGCCGAAGAACTTGGCATCGATCTTTCCCGCCGCGAACCCAGCAGTGTTGACGAGCTCTAGAACCTCTAGGGCATTTCCAATCTCAGTCCGAACCGAACGAAGGACACAAAAGTGTTAGATGTCAACTTCTTCGATGAATTGCGCATCGGCTTGGCAACCGCCGATGACATTCGTACGTGGTCATTTGGCGAGGTGAAGAAGCCCGAGACGATCAACTACCGCACCCTCAAGCCGGAGAAGGATGGCTTGTTCTGCGAGAAGATCTTCGGTCCAACCCGCGACTGGGAGTGCTACTGCGGCAAGTACAAGCGCGTGCGCTTCAAGGGCATCATCTGCGAGCGGTGTGGTGTTGAGGTCACGCGTGCCAAGGTGCGTCGTGAGCGCATGGGTCACATCGAGCTCGCGGCGCCTGTCACCCACATTTGGTACTTCAAGGGCGTGCCAAGTCGGTTGGGCTATCTGCTCGACCTAGCGCCTAAGGATCTCGAAAAGGTCATCTACTTCGCGGCCTACATGATCACTTGGGTTGACATCGACGAACGCCACAAGCAATTGCCGAGCCTGGAAAATCAGCTTGGTGTTGAGAAGAAGCAGATCGCCAAACGCCGCGACACGGATATCGATACCCGGGCCAAGAAGCTCGAAGCTGATCTTGCTGAACTCGAAGCCGAGGGAGCCAAGTCTGACATCCGCCGCAAGGTCCGAGAGTCCGGTGAGCGCGAGATGGCAGCGATTCGCCGTCGCGCCGACGCTGAGATTGATCGCCTTGACCGGGTGTTCGACCGTTTCAAGTCACTGAAGGTTCAAGACCTTGAAGGTGACGAAATGCTGTTCCGCGAGATGCGTGACCGCTACGGCCGTTGGTTTGACGGTGGCATGGGTGCCGCCGCGATTCAAAAGCGCCTTCAAACTTTCGACCTCGAGGCTGAGTCGGCCATCTTGCGCGACGTCATCACCAACGGCAAGGGTCAAAAGAAGACGCGTGCACTAAAGCGTCTCAAGGTGGTTCAGGCGTTCCTGAGTACCACTAACTCACCCTCGGGCATGGTGCTTGATGCGGTACCGGTTATCCCACCCGATCTGCGCCCAATGGTGCAACTTGATGGTGGCCGGTTTGCAACAAGTGATCTTAACGATCTATACCGTCGCGTAATCAACCGTAATAACCGGTTGAAGCGCCTGTTGGATCTGGGTGCCCCCGAGATCATTGTGAATAACGAAAAGCGCATGCTCCAAGAGGCAGTCGATGCACTCTTTGACAACGGCCGCCGTGGTCGCCCGGTGACAGGTCCGGGTAACCGAGCGCTGAAATCACTATCTGACATGCTCAAGGGCAAGCAAGGTCGTTTCCGCCAGAACCTCCTCGGGAAGCGCGTTGACTACTCGGGCCGTTCAGTCATCGTTGTTGGGCCGCAGTTGAAGCTGCACCAGTGCGGTTTGCCAAAGCAGATGGCCCTTGAGCTCTTCAAGCCCTTCGTAATGAAACGTCTGGTTGATCTCAATCACGCGCAGAACATCAAGAGCGCCAAACGGATGGTTGAACGGTCGCGACCGGTTGTATGGGATGTCCTCGAAGAAGTTATCTCCGAGCATCCGGTACTTCTAAACCGTGCGCCAACACTGCACCGATTGGGTATCCAGGCCTTTGAGCCACAACTGATCGAAGGCAAGGCGATTCAGATTCACCCACTCGTCTGCACCGCCTTTAACGCGGACTTCGACGGTGACCAGATGGCTGTTCACGTGCCTTTGTCGGCGGAAGCTCAAGCAGAGGCGCGGGTGTTGATGCTCTCGAGCAATAACATTCTGTCGCCGGCCAATGGCCGCCCCATCACCACTCCAACTCAGGACATGGTGCTTGGCATCTACTTCCTGACAACTGGTGCGGTGGGGGCGCTCGGCGAGGGCCGGGCGTTCTCGTCAATTGCCGAAGGCATGATGGCCTTTGACGCCAAGTCACTTTCGCTTCAGGCCGAGGTGAAGATTCGTATCTCGGACGGATTGCCACCAGAAAATTGGGAGGCGCCGGAGGGCTGGGTCGCTGGTGATCCATTCATCTTGACCACAACACTTGGTCTGGCCCTGTTCAATGAGGCACTGCCGAGCGATTACCCATTCGTGAATGTCAAGGTTGACAAGAAGGTTCTTGGACTGACCGTGAACCGCCTAGCCGAGCTCTACGTAAAGGTTGAGGTGGCAGCGACCCTGGACAAACTAAAGGCGCTGGGCTTCTACTGGGCGACCCGTTCGGGTGTAACCATTTCAATTTCCGATGTTGTCACGCCTCCGGGTAAGGCCGCGATCCTTGCAGCTTCGGAAGAGAAGGCCGACAAGGTACAAAAGCAATACGAGCGTGGTCTGATTACCGACTCGGAGCGCCGCCAAGAACTCATTGAGATCTGGACTCGCGCCACCGATGAGGTTGCCAAGGCAATGCAGGAGAACTTCCCGCGTACCAACCCGGTGTTCATCATGGTTGATTCAGGCGCCAGAGGTAACATGATGCAGGTTCGCCAGATTGCCGGTATGCGTGGACTCGTGGCTAACCCAAAGGGTGAGATCATCCCGCGTCCTATCAAGTCAAACTTCCGCGAAGGCCTCTCAGTGCTGGAGTACTTCATCTCCACACACGGCGCTCGTAAGGGCTTGGCTGACACTGCGCTTCGTACCGCTGACTCCGGTTACTTGACCCGTCGACTTGTTGACGTCTCACAGGATGTCATCGTCCGCGAGGTTGACTGTGGCACCGACCGAGGCACCGAGATGCCAATCGCCGGACTCGTCGACGGTAAATTAGTGCCTCTCGACAATCTGGATACCTCCGTAGCTTCACGCGTGCTTTCACATGATGTTGAAGTAGGCGGCAAGGTAATTGCACCTGCCGGTGAAGAACTCACCACCCCACGCCTTGAAGAGTTCGTGGCATTGGGCGTCGAGTCGGTGCGAGCGCGCACCGTCTTGACTTGCGAAAGCAAGGTGGGCACCTGTGCCATGTGCTTCGGCAAGTCGATGGCAACCGGAAACTTGGTCGACGTCGGCGAAGCCATCGGGATCATCGCAGCCCAGTCAATTGGCGAGCCCGGAACCCAGTTAACAATGCGCACCTTCCACACAGGCGGTGTGGCAGGCGAAGACATTACCCATGGTCTACCTCGCGTAGTCGAGTTGTTCGAGGCTCGCACCCCCAAGGGTGTCGCCCCAATCAGCGAGGTCGCTGGTCGAGTTCGCATTGACGATACTGACAAGACTCGCAAGTTAATCGTCGTTCCCGACGATGGTGCCGAAGAAATCGCTTACCCAGTTTCGAAGCGGTCGCGCTTGTTGATTGAAGACGGCGCTCACGTAGCCGTAGGCGAGCAGTTGATTGTTGGCGCGGTTGATCCTAAGCAGGTACTGCGAATTTTGGGTCAACGCGCGGTGCAGATGCACCTCGCCGAGCAGGTGCAGTTGGTGTATCGCTCGCAGGGCGTGTCAATTCACGATAAGCACATCGAGGTCATCGTTCGTCAGATGCTCAAGCGTGTCACGATTATCGACTCCGGTGATTCGGAGTTCTTGGCCGGTGAGCTCATTGAGCGACGTGCCTTCGAAGCCGAAAATCGTCGGGTCGTCTCCGAGGGTGGCACGCCAGCGGCTGGGCGTCCCGAGCTCATGGGTATCACGAAGGCCTCGCTGGCAACCGAATCTTGGTTGTCCGCGGCTTCCTTCCAGGAGACCACGAGGGTGCTAACCGATGCAGCAATTCACGCCAAGAGTGATCCACTCCTTGGGCTCAAGGAGAATGTCATCCTGGGTAAGCTCATTCCGGCCGGCACTGGCATGCCGCAGTACCGGAATATCAAGGTGGAGCCAACCGAAGAAGCCAAGGCAGCGATGTACGCATCGTTCTCAGGCTATGAGGACATGGACTACACCGCGTTCGGCGCACCCTCGGGTGCCGCCGTGCCGTTGGAAGAGTTTGAGTTCCGTGGCGGGTTTAACAGCTAAGTTCAACCAATAAAAATTAGCGGGGTGGCGGCTGATGTCGCTGCCCCGTTTATTTTTCTTATGGGTGCGATTTTTTTCTAGGCTGGACTTAGGGTCACGGGCAGGTAATTGGCGTCGTTCAATCTGCGAAGTACGGAACGCGCAAATGCAGCCTTGATCCGCCGTTCGGCCGGCTCGTCAAGGAAAATTTCATCGATACGGCGTCGAGGGCCTGAAGCCCTAACCCTTTACGCGTGTGAGGTGAGAAGCCACACCCGTTGTCTTCTACCGTGAATTCGAGAGCAGCTGGCCATACTGCAATGTTGATGGAGATTTGGGTGGCACGCCCATGTACTACCGCGTTACTTGTAGATTCTAAAATGATGCCGTTAACCAGTGGAACGGTGGCTTCTGGAATCGGCGAACTGTGCTTCAGCGTGAAAATTGCACCGGGCCAAGTGTCAGAAAGGGCCTTTTGAGTAATGAGCTGAGGTTCATTGCTTTCGTTTGGTTTTTCCAAGTCGGAAACCAGTTTGGGTATCACCTGAAGTTGCAGTTGGCTAAGGGCGTCAATCGCAGCCTGCGGAATCTCGCCTGGACTTGCGCCACCGATTGATCCGGCGACCCCGAGTAGGCGGCTTTGCACTACCGAGTGCAGAACGTCAGCCGCGGTATTGCGCTGCTGACGTGCTGCACTGTCTGCGGCGAATGCGGTCGACTCTGTTTCAAGTTCGGTCAGGTAGATCTCCTGTTGCAGTTTGCGAGTCTCACTTGCCCAGACTTTGCGAGCAGGAGCGAAGAGACCAACACTTAATGCGCAGATAAGCCCCATTAGGGCCAAGCTCAGTGCCTCTTCGCCAAGGGCGGCACCCCAGGCGGCACCGGCTAGGGCGCCAAGACAGGCAACGTAAACAGCAACAAAAACCCACTGATTTGTTGCTGACAAGCCACCAACAATTGGAGTTTTGACCAGTAGGTAGAGGATGAACGTGCCACTCGTGATGACGAAGATATCAACGGCGGCGGCAAACCAACCATGGGCACCGGATAGGGCGGTTGCGGTCAGAACACTGAAGGCGTTTAGCAGTGAGATGCCAAACCATGGGATTGATCCAGAGGAAGGGCGAAACCGGAACCACTGGCGGCGGGTTGATGTGGTGATGTTTGGGTCATTCGGCGCGGTCAACGAGGTACAGACTTTGGTAATTTCAGTTGCTCCAACGCGAACTATCATGGTGATAACTTGCTGGTCATAGACCACTACAACATCGATGGGTTCGCGGGTTAGTTCTACTTGGGTGTGCAGTATCTCGCTTAGAGTGACCGCAGCTTCGCGAATGAGTAATTGGGAAGGCGCCGGTTGCTCATGCGTTGACTGGCACCGAATTTCGACTTGATCGCGAAATTCATTAGCCACACTTGTTAGGACCGGGGTTATGCCTAATGCCATGCCCTGAGGGTGAAGAAGATGCGCCATCGATCTAATTTCGTGTTGGGCGAGTATTTCTACGACATCGGCTAAGTCACTTTGTGTTTCCGTGGGGCTTCCAGTCGTAGTGCTGCTGGATCGTAATTGGCTGAGGACATAAGTCAATTGCGGAAGCACTCTAGTTTGGAGTGACCTGATAACAACTTGTCGTTGACGGGAGTCAATTTCGGCACTTTCGGACAAGGCTTGAGTTTTGGCGCTTAGCTTCAAACTCGCCGCAATCATCGTGTCGTTTAGTTGGTCTCTCCAGGAATAGGTAAGGGCAACTATGGACCCGACGCACGTCCAGGTGAGCACCGAAATTGACATCACTGAAAATGGTTGAAAGAAATTGGGGCGGCTCGGAATGGTAACGGCCGAATAGCCGATAACCAGTATTATTCCACCGACTGCACCGATTAATGCGAAGAGAATGAGAGTAATTACTCCGCCCGTAACAGTAGGTTGGATGCCGATGGCTCGACGGCGAATTAGAACAAGGACCAGCCCTTGAGCTAGCCACGCCCCGAAGTTGAGCAGCACCCCAACTCGGATCCATTCGGGGGCATACTGGCCTTGAGTTGCTGCGCTTACTGCCCCAAGCCCCAAGAGCAATGGGACAATCCAGGGGATAAACCCCAAGCCGTGTGATCCGGGCAGGCGCTTGAGCAGGAGTTGAAGACCGTAATAGTTTCCGTTTAGGTAGCTACTGCCGGTCACTGCTAGGCACTCAACATTTTCATGTATGCGATTGCGGCTGATACTCGAGGATTGAGTTTCGGGTTACTCGAATCAATTTTTAGGGCGTTGTTAATCGTGGTTATCGAATGTTCAACTGATTTAACCGACACCTTTAACTGCGCTGAGATTTCCGTATTGCTTGCGCCACTGGCAAGAAGGCTCAGAACACGTATTTGATGAGCGGTAAAGCCGGTGGAATTCCAGACGTCGACGGTGTTCCCTTGCTCGGCTATTGACGGGTCGAGCATCGTGTCACCGGCTATCACGGTATTGAGAGCTGCTACGACCGCCGCTACGTCGTCGGTGCGCCGTTTTAAGATGTAGGCCCACCCGCCAACTTGGTCCAGTGGTACCTGTGTCAACACAGCAGCATCGGCATAATTTGAAAGCAGCACGATTCCGCAGTTCGGGAGCATCTGTCGAATTTCAAGTCCGGCGGCGAGTCCGCCACCTAAGCCGTTGGGGGCTTGGCCAATTGACGTAACGAGGTCTAATATCACGGCGTCAAGATGCAGGCTTGAGACCTGCTCCAACAGGGCTGTAGGTTCCTCGAAGGTGGCTACCACATCGACTGTCCCTGTTTGGATGAGGGCGTCCGCTAGCAGGTTTCGGAAGAAAGTTTCATCTTCTAAAATTGCAATTCGCACGCCAAATCCCTTCTGTCGTTACCGACTCCGTTCATTTTATGGTGCTCAGTGATAGACGAAGTGAAGTTCGACGACTTGTTAAAAGCTCGCGGGGTTACCCCCGGTGCCACTGGATGGAGGTGATGGGGCCTAATGCCAATCCAAAAGTGCCGGTGAATGGTAATTCTCGGTATCCGCTCGGCTAATAATCCGGGCCGGGGGATAGCGCGATCGGTGGTGGGCGGGTATGGTTTGGTTGTGTCCGAAACGCCTACTTCACCGCCCGATCCCACCTGGCCGGCGGCGGCACCTACCCAGGCTGAGCAATCTTCGACCTCGGGCAATGCCATAGCTGCGCTGGTGCTCGCAATTGCTTCTTGGGTGGTCTGCCCAATAGTTTTCGCGATCGTCGCCTTAGTTTTCGCGTCCTTGGGACAGAAGGAAATTGCCGCCTCCGGCGGTAGCCGGCACGGGAGCGAGTTAGTGACAGCGGCAAGAATCGTGGCTTGGATAAACATAGGGTTGTGGGCCGCCCTCATAGTTATTGCGCTGGTGATCGGTTTTGTTGTTTTGGTCGCCGGTGGGCTAGCTTCGATAACCACCGGATCAGGTGGAGCCCCCTAATGCCCGCCAATGGCGGCTCTGGATCCAACCTGGACCTGCTTAAAGGTTTGCGCGAGCTGTACGAGGTGACCGGTGGCGGTTCGTCGAAGGTCACCGTGGCGGTGATTGATGGCCCGGTTGACTTCACTCATGAGGTTTTCGTGGGGGCAGATCTGCGAACTGCTTTGGGGGCAAACTCCATGTCTGCCGAAGCCGGAAACAGTATGGCCGAGCATGGCACCCATGTGGCAAGCATCCTCTTTGGACAGCCAGGCACTGAAGTTGAGGGCATCTGCCCAGGAGTTATAGGCATCATCATCCCCGTATACGACGCGAAAACAGGTAGTGCCCCTCAGCTCGAGGTTGCTAGAGCAATTGAATTAGCGATCGAAGAGGGCGCCGACATCATAAATTTCTCCGGTGGCCAATATTCAGATACCGGGTTAGCTGATCAATGGCTGTCCGATGCGGTGGCCAGATGCGCCGAGGCCGGGGTCCTTTTGATAGCCGCAGCGGGTAACGATGGGTGTGAATGTCTGCATGTGCCGGCCGCGGCCGCTTCGGCGTTGGCGGTCGGCGCCATTGATTCCGCGGGCGAGCCAATGGATTTCAGCAATTGGGGCCATGGCTATGCCTGCAATGGGATAACCGCACCAGGGGCTGACATTCTGGGAGCCGTGCCCGGGGGTGGAGTCTCAAGGCTCAGTGGCACTTCGTTTGCCACGCCGATGGTGGTCGGGGTGGCTGCCCTGCTGCTGTCTAAGGGGCGCGAAAGTGTTTCGGGGGTAGCCCCAAGTGCCTTAATGATTCGGGAGATTATGCTGCGTGGGTCTGCGCCATGTGGTAGTAATGATACAAATATCTGTCAGCGCCTGCTGTCAGGAACTATTGATGTTGAAGGAGCAGTGGCGGCAATGAGTGAAGCAATGGTTTTAGGGCCAACGGGTGTCTCCCCAGCAGGCGGCTGTGGTTGTGGTGGTTCATCCCAAAGCGCCAACGCCGAGTCCGGTGTTTCGGCTTCGGTTCGGCCATCAATGGCGGATGCCCCTGAGGGCCAAAACATGGTGTATGCGCTCGGCAACTTGTCATATGACTTTGGCACGGAGGCTCGTCGCGATTCATTCAAGCAATTGATGCCACCTGTTGAAATTAATGGCGACGTTGTGCCGGCCAATCCATATGATGCCCGCCAATTAGTTGCATACCTGGGTGAGAATGTCTCTGAGGCTCGGGCCCTTACCTGGACCTTGAATGTTGAACTGACACCCGTCTATGCGCTGGAGCCTACGGGCGCCTTCGGCGCTGACCTGTATGGCCGACTCGTTGAAATCCTGGCCGCTGAAATTCTTGGCGAAGGCGAGGAAGATCATATTCAGCGGGTCAGCATTCCCGGGCGTCTCACGGGCAACACCGTTCGCTTGTTCTCGGGCCAAGTTGTGCCAGTGTTACAGCTCGAGAATCCCCGTGGCATGTACGGCTGGAAGCACAACGCGCTTATTTCACAAGCAGCTCAGGCCGTGAGCGGGCGCACGTCAGCGACTGCCGATCTAGAAACCATCCAGAAAAACTTACGGGGCTTCCTTGATCGGGTTTACTACGATCTGCGCAACCTCGGGGTGCTCTCCAGCGATCGTGCGGTCAACTTTGCCGCGACGAATGCATTCCAGGCTGCGATGGTGTTCTCGGAGGCCTTAGGTGGTGGCATGCAACTTGAAACCATTGAGACTGAAATGTCGCCATTCGCCCGTGCCGACGCTGATGCTTGGGATGTCAAGATGAAGTTCTTCGACCCAGAGAACACCCGCCGTGCTCGACGTGTGTATCGATTCACTGTTGATGTCAGTGAATTGATGCCCGTCACCTTGGGCCAGGTCCGTAGCTGGACAACGGCCGTCTGATAGTTGGTAAACATGTTCCCTATTCTGGCGCCGCCGGTCAAGCGGCCTGAGATAACCATTCCGTCCTCGACGATAGATTTTACATCGGGTACGGTGGAGCATCTAATCGATGTTTATATCCACCTGACCCACGGGGCTAACTACGACGACCCAAACCCTTGGGTAAAGGCAGCGTTTGCTCCGAGAAATAGGTCAAGATGACTGCATCCAAGAAATCTGCAGAAGGTGAGAACCCGCCTCCTCGCGCTGCGTTGCCCAAGAAGACTGAGGCGGCCAAGTCTGCTCCTAAAGCCAAGGCGAGGGCCTCAGTAAATCCTCTGATAGACCGTGCGAGTCGGTCCGTGAAACCGGTTTCACGGGAGATGCACCCCGGCCATAGCCTTCATCGGCACGGGCATAATGAAGAAAAGGAAATTCGGATACTCTCCTACAATTTTCAGGATGATAGTGAGGTGGAAAATGGGGCCGGGATGTATGCAGTTGCGTACTGGGCCAAGTTCTTACAGGAGCGTGTAGATTCCGCAGCTGAAGGTTCACGAGAAAATTCCGCCGGTTTTCTTCGCGGCCTTACCCATCGTTAGGGCAAGTAATGCCTGATCTCAATACCCTGCCAGGGGTGCTCCGTTTGCGGGCGCTCACGCAAGGAGACCCGCGCGTGCTCACAGCCGTCATCGACGGCAGTCCGGTTGTAACCCACCCAACATTCGCCGGTGCTGACGTAACAGCGGTGCGCGGGTATTGGCTTGATGACCGCGAAGACTCAGAAGGTAGTACTGGTCACGCAACTCACATCACGAGTGTAATTTTTGGCCAACCCGGAAGTGAAGTACCAGGTTTAGCCCCGCGGGCTCGCGGACTTTTCATCGCATCAGGGGTTGATGATGACAGCGCCGAATCCGAGATCGGGATTGCCCGAGCGATTGAGTATGCGCTATCGCAAGGGGCCCAGATCATCCATTGCGCTTTTTGTCACCCAAGCCAAACTGGACAAACCCAGTCTTGGCTCACAGATGCGGTACGTAAAGCCGAGGAAGCCGGAGCCATAATCGTGTCGCCAGCGGGCAATGATTACGGCGAGAACTGGTGCTCGCCGGCCGCTATGTCTACGGTGCTCGCGGTTGGGGCGCTCGCTGATGACGGTGCACCCATGCATTTCACGAACTTTGGCTCACGATATGACGGGCATTCGATCATGGGGCCGGGCGAGAACGTCCTAGGGGCAAAGCCCGATGGTGATGTCGTCAATCAAAAAGGCACGAGTGTGGCGGCGCCGGTACTTACCGGCTTGATCACCGCGATTACGTCGGCCTTGGTACAGGCTGGCCGCCCGCCGAACCCGCAGTTGGTTCGTAACGTCTTGATAGCAACGGCACGTCCATGCACAGGGGCGGGAGCCGATCGGTGTATCGGTGGTGAGGTCGCAGTTGACCGAGCCCTTGCAGTACTTTTCGACGGGGTTGCGGTTGCCTCATTCGCGGCCGACAATGCGCGAATCTTGGCTTTGCAACCTGCCCCTGATGCGCCGTCGGCGCTGCCAGAGCCACCGAGGCCAGCTAGTCAATATCAACTGCCACCACATTCGTCAGCTACTCATCACACCGGAGAACCACCAACGCCACGTGAGGCCTACAAGCGCGAGGAGCGGAGGGGTGATGCGGTAGTTCCATCTGTGGTTGAGCCGTCGATTAAGTACCCGGCGCGTACTTTTGCGATTGGCACGATCAGCTACGACTTTGGTGACGAAATCACTCGGGACTCTTTTACGGAGGCTATGGGTGGTGGTTACGGTGTAGGGAGTGGCATCGTGAATGACCCGCAGGCGATGATTGATTACTTGGATGCCAATCCAGCGGAAGCTCGCCGTTTGATCTGGGTGCTTTCGATAAATAATGAGCCGAGATTTGCAATTACACCCGTCGGCCCCTATGCCTCGGATGTATATGACATGCTCGCGGCCCTCGTTCAAGGTCAGGCAGGTGGCAGCATCTCGGTGGTGTCAATGCCCGGGAGCGCAGAGCCCGGAACCGCAACCTTGCTCGATGGCACCGTTATTCAAAAGTTGCATCGCAATGGCTTGCGCGGGATTTACGGATGGCATCCGGCGAATTTGGCACAACAGTGCCTTTCGGCTGTTCACGCCGATGCTTTAAAGGGTCGTGACCAGGGAGTGGCAGCGAAAGACAAAGCCAAAGCCAGAGCTGAAACGGCTGCGGGAGGTGCCGATGATGAGGTTTTTGGGATCGACGACATTGCAAGCGACATCTGGACTCGTCTCCAGGTTGAACCATCACCTGAGGTGCAATTAGCGGTCCAAGACTTCTTAGAGGAGATCTACTTCCGGGCTCCACAGGATCCATCAGTATCTGTTGAACGCGCCTTGAATCTTGCCGCAACCAACGGGTATCAAATTGCCATGGCATTCTTGGATGCGTTAAATGATGGGCTGCAGTATCAGACCTACGGCACGGAGTACAGCCCATTTAGCCGGGTCGGCGGAAACTGCTGGGAAATAGTTCTTCGTTTCAAGGATCCAGTTCACTCTACGCGCGGTGCCCGTGAATACCGGTTCACCATTGACGTGGCTGACACTTTGCCCGTGGCCGTTGGCCGAGTGCGGCGTTGGGTGGCCGTTCGGTGAGCAAGATGCTTGGGCTCAGCCCAGCGGTGACGATCAAGTCCGCCGATGCAAACTGGAGTGAGTTAGTTGGTCCGAATGGCTCATTGGTGGTCCCGGCGAACTTCGCGAGTACGCTGCCGACCAACGGTGCCACTCCTTCATCGGCGGGCAGCGACCCTAGGCTGATGCA
>CAEZZA010000003.1_pt1 | contig 16082 bp, 15 predicted proteins | sample 7265981 | NCBI WGS metagenome assembly CAEZZA01 (sample SAMEA6813947, study PRJEB35770) | uncultured Actinomycetes bacterium | biome: Freshwater; feature: Freshwater reservoir; material: water | place: Czech Republic | collected 2016-08-15 | depth 30m m
GGCCGGCCGAACAGTTTCACGAGCAAAGCTCCCGAGACATTGAAACGTTCGGACATCTGAACACTCATATCCGAATTCAGTTGCATCGATTGACGGGTCATCCCTTGGAGCCGTCTTCCCATCCATCGCGCAGGGACGATAAACAGTGGGACCAGTAATAGCGAGACAAGGGTTACTTGCCACGACAGAATAAACATGGTGATCAGCACAATTACCAGCGAGATCATATTGCCAAGTACTCCTCCAAGAGTTGACGTAAACGCCTGTTGAGCTCCGATTACGTCACTATTGAGCCGTGAGATTAAGGCGCCAGTCTGCGCACGTGTAAAGAAGGCCACCGATTGGTCCTGGACATGCGAGTACACCTCGGCGCGTAGGTCATAGATGAGTCCTTCACCGATGCGTGAAGAAAACCATCGAGCGACGAGTCCCAAGCCCGCATCGACGATGGCAATTATGCCGATCAGAAGTGCAGTGAAGGTGACAAGGCGTGAATCCCCCACGCTAATACCCTGATCGATGATTCTCCGGAAGAGCAGCGGTTGCGCAACACTCAATAGTGAAGTGAAAACTAGAGTCACTAAGAATGCGGTAATAAAGAGTCGATACGGGCGCCCGTAGCCAAGGATGCGTCGGATCAGGGCGCGGTTCACCGATTTCGCGCTTATCGATCGATCACGGGTCATTGACCGATAGGCGATCCAAACATTCTCGTTCGACACTCTTATCCTTCCATTGCAGCATTAAGATCTGCGAATCTGTTCGCCTGCGCAACACGCTCAGCTCGATGCTGTTCCGCTGGTGAATTTACTTCAGCGGCCCGCAGAAGCGACTTCAATTCTCGAACAGCACCCGCCGGAGCTGTCATCAATGACGCGACCACAGTGTCGGTGTGATGACCCAACTCCTCAAGTGGCACCGCTGAGAGGGCAATTCCAATGCGCACCGCTTCGTCGGCGTCAACGAAGCGACCTGTTGAGCAGATTTCGAGAGCCTTTGAATATCCGACTCTCTTAACGAGCCGCGAAGTTCCGGTTAGATCGGGCACCAGCCCGAGTGAGGTCTCACGCATCGCAAAAAGTGCGTTGTCCGCGGCCACTATTAAGTCACAGGCAAGCGCAAGTTGGAAACCGGCCCCAATGGCATGCCCTTGCACCGCCGCAACGGTAATCGCCGGAGTCTCAGACCACCAGGTAAATGCCGACTGGAAAATTGTGATGAACTCGTCAATTTTCGCGCTCTCAGAGCTGGCAAGAGATATTAGTGACTCTTCGCCTTCGATGCCCTCGGGACTTAGCATGCGACGATCAAGCCCAGCGCAGAAGCTAAGCCCCTCCCCCGTTAGGACTACCGCCCGCACCTCGTCGGTGACGTAACCCTCGACGGATGCAAGGCGTCGCCAGGTTGCCGGTGACTGGGCATTGCGATGAGCCGGGTTAGCCAAAGTGACGTGCAGTACTTGATCGCGCCGTTGAATCCGGACACCGTCAAATTCCGTGAAATTGTCCGACATGCACTCTCCCAATTGCTCTTAAGCTAGTTCAACTAAATCTACGTAGTCCGCATTCCAGAGGTCCTCATCACCATCGGGCAAGATCAGCACCCGTTCTGGATCAAGGGCCGCTACCGCACCAGGGTCGTGCGAAACCAGTACGACCGCACCCTCATACGAGCGTAAGGCTTGCAGCACCTCCTCCCGACTAGCCGGGTCGAGGTTGTTCGTTGGTTCATCTAAAAGCAGAACATTTGCCCCCGATACCACCAAGCACGCGAGGGCCAACCGAGTTTTCTCACCACCTGATAAGACCGAGGTGGGCTTACGCACATCATCGCCGGCGAATAGGAACGAACCCAGGACTGTCCGCTTGCGAGTGTCATCCAAATCCGGTGCATTGCGATTCATCATTTCGAGCACTGTCGCGCTCGGGTCTAATGTTTCATGTTCTTGGGCGTAGTAACCGACCACTGCACCGTGGCCTGGCTCGACCACACCGGTATCGGGGAGATCAACGCCTCCCAAAATTCGCAGCAAAGTCGTTTTGCCGGCTCCGTTTAGGCCGAGAATAACAACCCGTGAGCCTCTATCAATAGAAAGATCGACATCCGTGAAAACTTCAAGTGATCCGTAGGAGCGGGAAAGCCCGGTGGCTGAAAGGGGCACGCGCCCACATGGCTTAGGTGTCGGGAACCGAAGCTTGGCGACTTTGTCGGCACGTCTAACCTCATCGGCCCCGGCTAACAATGTGTCCGCTCGGCGGAGCATGTTTTGCGCGGCTTTTGCCTTCGACGCCTTTGCTCGCATGCGTTCAGCTTGATTGCGCAGTGAGTCGGCCTGTTGCTCAGCATTGCGGCGCTCGCGTTTTCGCCGACGCTCATCAGTCTCACGCGCCGTTAGGTAGGCCTTCCACCCGAGTGTGTAGATATCAATCTCGCGTCGGTTAGCATCAAGGTGCCAAACTCGGTTGACCGTACCCTCGAGCAGCGCTGCATCATGGCTAATTACCACGAAGCCACCTTCATATGAAGCCAGGAACTTGTGCAACCAGCGCACAGAATCAGCGTCCAGATGGTTCGTGGGTTCATCGAGCAGCAGTACATCGGCACCGCTGAACAAAATACGTGCTAATTCCACCCGGCGCCGCTGGCCACCAGATAGCGTGCCTAGTGGCTGACTGAGTATTCGCTCCTCAAGGCCGACAGATGCCGCAATGGCAGCCGCCTGGGACTCAACTGCGTAACCACCCAGGGCCTCAAACTCTGCTTCCGCACGCGCGTAGCGGTTGATAATGCGATCACGCTCATCTGGATCGGGGGTGTCCATCTGCATGCTGGCCTCTTGCATTCGCCGCATTACATCGCGCAATCCGCGCGCCTCTAAAATTCGATCACGGGCCAGCTCCTCAGGATCCCCCGAACGCGGATCCTGTGGCAGGTATCCCACGGTGCCCGTGCAAGTAATTTGGCCTTGAGCGGGAACTGCCTCGCCAGCCAGCGCCTTGGTAAAAGTGGTTTTACCGGCCCCATTGCGGCCAACCAGGCCGACTCGGTCGCCTTTTCCAACCCGAATCGAAACATCGCCTATTAGGAGTTGGGCCCCTGCTCGCAGTTCAACTCCAGTGGCAGTAATCATGACGTGAGCATTCTATGAGCAAATCCTCACCTGAAAAACCACACCAGAATCCCCTAGAGGTTGAACCCCAAGGCTCGCAGCATGTCCTTGCCATCATCGGTGATTTTGTCCGGACCCCACGGTGGCATCCAGACCCAATTGATAGCGAAATCGCTCACCACCGCCGAGAGAGCCGCCCGCGTCTGATCTTCGATCACATCAGTCAGCGGGCAGGCTGCCGATGTCAGGGTCATATTAACTGTTGCGACATTGCCATCATCGACACTTACCCCGTAGACCAAGCCTAGGTCGACCACATTTATACCCAGCTCAGGATCAACAACATCCTTCATAGCCTCAATTACGTCGTCCTCGGTCGCAATACTCATCGCATCCTCATTTCTCATCCAATGGTGCGGTTATCACTAAATCAGCCTTAATTTCGGCATCTTGCAGTGCCATCCAAGCGAGTAGAGCACATTTGATTCGGGCGGGGTACTTCGCAACCCCCACGAAAGCGACGGCATCGCCTAAAACTTCCTCGTCAGGTTCTGCATTCCCTTGACTGTGCATTAGTTCAACAAAGGCGAGGCGAATCTCCTCAGCTTCGGCAACGGGCAACCCTTGAACCAACTCATAAAGCACGCTCGCGCTGGCCTGGGAGATTGAACACCCCGTACCCTCGTACCCAATCAAAAGCCCGCCGTCAGCATCGGATGCAACTTGCATGTTGATCTCATCGCCGCAGGTGGGATTCACGTGAAATGCGGTACCCAGCGGGGCTTCGAGCAAACCTCGACCGCGTGGATTCTTGTAGTGGTCCAGGATGATTTCTTGATACAAGGACTCAAGGCTCACGACGCCACCTGGAAAAACCGTTGGGCCTCACGGACCCCGGCGATAGCCGCGTCGATATCACTAGCGCTGTTATAGAGATATGGAGTGATCCGCGTGGTCGCCGGCACGCCGTATCGTCGACACGTCGGCCAGGCACAGTGATGTCCGACCCGAACAGCGATACCTAAGTTGTCTAGCACTTGGCCTACATCATGCGGATGGATTCCGGCTACCACGAAAGAGATAGCCCCGCCCCGATCAATGCCAGTGGTTGGTCCGATTATCCGGACTCCGGGTATCGCCACTAGACCATTTAAAGCATGGACCGTAAGTTGGTGCTCGTGCTCGGCGATAGCGTTCATCCCAATACCTGTCAAATACGAAACTGCTGCGCCTAGGCCCACCGCCTGCGCCACCATGGGCGTCCCAGCCTCAAACTTCTGGGGCGCCTTCGCGTAGGTACTTCGCTCCATGCTGACCATCTCGATCATGGAGCCACCGGTTAGGAAAGGAGGCATTGAATCCAAAATCTCCGCGGTGCCGTAGAGCAGCCCGATACCGGTTGGCCCGAGCATCTTGTGCCCACCCCAAGCAACTAAATCCGCACCCAGTGCCACCACATCGACGCTCTGATGGGGTATGGACTGGCACGCATCAACTACTCCGATGGCCCCGACCGCATGTGCCGCAGCCATCAACTTCGCTACCGGGTTGATCGTCCCAAGAATATTCGACTGGTGGACGACGCTTACTACTTTCGTTGACGAATCTATCAATTCAGCAATATTTGAAAGGTCAAGGCGGCCATCGTCCGTTAATGAAATCCAGCGTAAAATTGCCCCCGTTTTGGCGCACAACTCCTGCCAAGGCACCAGATTGGAGTGGTGCTCCATTTCGGTGACGACCACGTTATCGCCAGGTTGGAGTTGAAAACGAGGGTCAACGGCGGTGCCCCATTGAGCCAATGCTGTGGCGTTGGAAAATGCGTAAGCCGCGAGGTTCAATGATTCGGTGGCGTTCTTGGTGAAGACTATGTTTTCCGACTTAGCCCCGACAAATCCCGCAATCTGCGCTCTTGCCAGCTCGTAGGCCGCTGTTGCCTCCTCGGCCAACTGATGGGCGCCCCGATGGGCCGCCGCGTTGGTAGTCTCATAGAACGCCCGCTCGGCATCGAGAACGGCGTAGGGCTTTTGTGACGTGGCTCCGCTATCCAAATAAATTAGCGGTTGGTCATCACGAACGGTGCGGCTCAGGATAGGAAAATCCGCCTTAATTCGCTCAACGTCAAACCCAGACACTTTGATCTACCCTTCAATCATGCTTATGCCGATGCCGGTGAGTACTGCTCGTAGCCCTGTGACTCAAGGGCGGTGGCAAGGTCCGCCCCGCCGCTCGTGACGATGCGGCCGTCAACGAAAACATGCACGAAATCTGGCTTGATGTACTGCAAGATTCGCGTGTAGTGGGTGATTAGCAGAATCCCAGCATCGGACTGGGTTCTAAAGGTATTGACACCCTCTGAAACGGTACGCAGTGCATCCACGTCTAGCCCGGAATCAGTCTCGTCAAGAATCGCGAATTTAGGATTAAGGAGGGACAACTGCAAAATCTCATGTCGCTTCTTCTCGCCTCCGGAGAATCCTTCATTCACATTGCGTTCAGCGAATGATGGGTCCATTTGAAGTGCCACCATCGACTCTTTCATCTCTTTCACCCAAGTACGCAATTTAGGTGCTTCACCACGCACCGCGGTTACTGAGGTTCGCAGAAAATTCGATACCGAAACGCCAGGAACTTCAACCGGGTACTGCATCGCCAGAAATAGTCCAGCCCGCGCGCGTGCATCAACGCTCATGCTCAAAACATCTACACCATCAAGGGTGATGCTGCCCGAGGTGACCCGATATTTGGGATGCCCGGCTATCACATAAGCCAAGGTCGATTTACCGGAGCCATTCGGCCCCATTACGGCATGGGTGGTGCCGCTTTCTATGGTTAGTGAGACGCCCTTAAGGATCTCAAGTTCGCCGTCGTCGGTGATGACCGAGGCGTAAAGGTCTGTGAGAACTAGTGATCCCATGACATGGTGCCTTTCTATTCGTCCTGCATTGGTCAAACGGACATCGGGGTTCGAGAAACTTCAATGGTTGCTTCTTGGCCTTCGCCGGTGACCCGAGTCTGGTAAACAGGGACCTTCGACGTTGCCGGGAGAGTAAGTGGTTCGCCGGTGCGTAGATCGAATTGGGAGCCATGAAGCCAGCATTCGATCATGCATCCTTCAACTTCGCCCTCAGAGAGCGCTACATCGGCATGTGAACACTGGTCTTTGATAGCAAAAACACCCTCATCGGTACGCACTACCGCAACAGGCACACCCTCAATCTGAAAATGCTTAGCCTTCCCTGCGTCAACTTCGCTCAGTAAACAAACGCTCACGAAATCTGTAGGTGAATCAATCATTAATCGACTCCTGAGTGGATAATCCAAGGCGAACTGAAATCCGCGACATCATGGCATCTCGCCAAACCTCGTCATTGAGTCTCCCGAGCACCTCTGCAAAAAAACCTCGAACCACTAATTGCCGAGCCTGAGTTTCTGGGATGCCACGGGATTGGAGGTAGAAGAGTTGTTCGTCATCGAAACGTCCAGTGGCGCTTGCGTGCCCGGCACCAATGATCTCACCGGTTTCCAGTTCGAGGTTTGGAACAGAGTCGGCGCGGGGCCCGTCATTTAACAGTAGGTTTCGATTCAACTCATAAGTGTCGGTGCCCGTAGCACCCCGCCGCACGAGTACATCCCCCACCCAAACCGTGTGCGATCCGGCCCCTGACAGGGCGCCCTTGTAGGTAACCCGACTGGTGCAGTGCGGCTGCTCATGTTCTACAAAGATCCGGTGCTCAAGATACTGATCACCATCAGCCAGGAAGAGACCGAGCAGCTCGGCGTTACCGCCGGGAGCCGCGTATGTCACCGAAGGTGATATTCGAACGCTCCCACCACCAAGGGTCACGGCACATCCAATAAAGGTCGCGTCACGCCCTGTCGTGGTGTGCCACCCTGCGATGTGAACGGCGTCAGTTGGGCCGTCCACCACCGAGAGCATTGTCAGTTTGGCTCCATCGCCAACATTCACTACAACCGCGCCACAGATGTCACGATCAAGATCGTGTTCTACAACTACGACCGCGCTGCTGAATGAGCCAACGTTAACTTCAATATGTTGGTATGAGGTATCTCCGGCACCCTGAAGTTGCACCACAATCGGCTCTGCGATCACTTGGTCGCGTGGGATATCGATTACGACAGCGTTCCGCACCAGTGAACGAGCAACCGCCAGTGGTCGATCGGTGGGCAGCCAGCTGGAGTGCACGTCACCTATAGCTACATTTCGCACATAGTCGTTTTCGCCTATCGCCCGAACATCCCCCGCACCCTCAATTGGCTGAAAAAATTTGCCAAAGGCGGTTAACGGAGCGAACCTCCACTCAACTTCACGTCCTGTGGGGATTTCAAATACATCAGGGTCTAATGACGACAGCCGTGGTGATAAATCAATCGGTGGAGCTGTGGTCACCCAACGGCCCCTTCCATTTGCATTTCGATCAGGCGGTTGAGCTCAATTGCATACTCCATTGGCAATTCTCTGGCTATCGGTTCGATAAATCCGCGCACGATCATTGCCATTGCCTCATCTTCGGTCATACCTCGTGACATGAGGTAAAACAGTTGATCAGAGCTGATTTTTGAGACGGTAGCCTCATGGCCCATCGAGACGTCATCTTCACGAACATCCACATATGGATAGGTGTCAGATCGCGAGATGTCATCCACAAGTAGTGCATCACACTTCACCGTGCTCTTGGATCCATGTGCACCCTCAAGAATCTGCACCAGGCCCCGGTATGAAGTGCGGCCTCCGCCGCGAGCAACCGATTTAGAGACAATGTTTGAGGAGGTATTAGGTGCTACGTGAACCATTTTCGCACCAGCATCTTGGTGTTGCTTCTCTCCAGCAAAGGCGATTGACAAGGTTTCACCCTTGGCGTGCTCACCAGTAAGCCACACCGCTGGGTACTTCATGGTTACTTTTGAGCCAAGATTTCCGTCAACCCACTCCATGGTCGCACCTTCATGTGCCACCGCACGCTTAGTGACAAGGTTGTATACATTCGTTGACCAGTTCTGAATTGTTGTATAGCGACAGCGCGCGCCTTTACGAACGACTATTTCTACCACCGCAGAGTGCAGCGAATCGCTCGAGTAAATCGGAGCTGTACAACCTTCGACGTAGTGCACGTATGCACCTTCATCGATGATCATCAGGGTGCGCTCAAACTGGCCCATATTTTCAGTATTGATTCGAAAGTAGGCCTGTAACGGAATATCAACTTTGACGTTCTTCGGAACGTAAACGAACGAACCGCCAGACCACACCGCGGTGTTCAACGCAGCAAATTTATTGTCACCGACCGGGATCACCGAACCGAAGTACTCCTTAAAAATATCTTCGTGCTCGCGCAGTGCGGTATCGGTGTCCATGAACACCACGCCCTGCTCCTCAAGGTCTTCGCGAATCTTGTGGTACACGACCTCAGATTCGTACTGAGCTGCCACACCGGAAACCAAGCGCTGCTTCTCGGCTTCGGGGATGCCCAACTTGTCATAGGTATTTTTGATGTCTGCAGGGAGATCGTCCCAACTTGTCGCCTGCTTCTCGGTGGAACGCACGAAGTATTTGATGTTGTCGAAATCAATGCCGCTGAGGTCTGAACCCCAGGTTGGCATGGGCTTCTTTTGGAAGAGCCGCAGTCCCTTTAGCCGCAATTGGAGCATCCACTCAGGCTCGTTCTTCAGGGCGCTGATATTGCGGACAACATCTTCATTGATCCCACGACGGGCACTGATGCCAGCGGCGTCGGTGTCGTGCCAACCAAACTCATAACGACCTAGCTCATCAATGGTGGCTGCTTGCTGCTCTGCCGAAGTTGTCATGCTGACGCCTTTCGATTGATTTGGTCGGTAGAAATTTGGTCTGACAAAATTTGGTCGGTAGAAATTTGGTCTGTCGAAATTTGGCCAATAAAGTTAATTCGAGCGTCGTGGGTTGGGATAACCGTGGTGCAAACACCGTCACCATTTGCCAAAGTGGCCAACCTTGTCACGTGACGCCCCAGCGCGGTACCCAGTGCCGCGGTCTCAGCGTCGCAAAGCGCCGGGAACTGCGCAGCCGCCTCCACTATCGGGCAATTGTGTTGACAGAGCTGCACCGTGACCCCGTGATCGCCGGCCTCAACCGAAGCGGCGTAGCCGGCAGCCGTTAAAGCCAGTGCAATGTCTCCAGCGGTGCCGGTTATATCGTCGTGCCGCGCCGGAAGTAAGTGCTGGACCAACCGCTCGGCCCTTTGCTCGGCAAAGGCTCGAACCCCTGCCTCACCTTGGGTTTCGTGGACAAAACGAAGTACTTCCACCGCGAGATCGTCATAAGTTTGGCTCAGGGCCGCCCGACCTGATGCGGTGAGGCTAAATACCTGGCCAGGCCGCCCTCTGCGGACGGTGGGGGCCTTGCCATAAGGCGCACGATCCCCCGCCACGACCAAACCAGCACCTTGTAAGGCGGTGAGTTGCCGGCGAATACCCGCTGAAGTAACTCCTAGTCGAGTGGCCAACTCGGCCGCGGTACTTGGGCCGAGGTCTAACAACGAGTGCGCTAGGCGCTCTGCAGCCTCCCCGGGGAATTTCACAACCACATTGTTGCGTAATTCGTGGAGCGTGGCAAATCGGGGGTCCATATGATTCCGGTATGTCAAATACCGTGTTGCAGGTGGAGAACCTGGTTATCCGGTACGGCGCCACTTCCGCGGTCGACGACATCTCGTTTTCGGCAACCGCTGGCCAGGTAATCGCCCTGGTAGGACCAAATGGTGCCGGAAAGACCTCGACGGTAGAGGTATGCACCGGGTTGCGGGCCGAAACCAGCGGTTCGGTGACCATATTTGGCCGGCCACCGGCTGATGCGGCCGCACGGACCCGGATGGGCGTCATGCTGCAGGCAGGTGGCCTGTACCCGACCGCAAAGCCACTGGAGTGGCTTACCTATTTGGCAAAGCTGTATCCAGATCCGGCCGACCCGATCGCCTTGCTCACGACTCTTGGCATCGACCCGGCGACCAAAACCACGACCCGGCGGCTGTCCGGCGGTGAGCAGCAGCGGGTAAAGCTTGCGGCTGCGTTGTTACCTAATCCAGCATTGCTTTTCTTGGACGAACCCACCGCCGGCCTAGATCCCAAGGCCCGCCGCGAACTACTAGCCGCCTTGGGCGCCTTGCGCGACCTTGGCACAGCAATTGTCTTAACTACCCATCAACTGGGTGACGTCGAAGAGATCGCTGACTTCGTGCTTGTGATGGTGGCTGGAAAGATCGTGGCCAGTGGCACCGTTGCCGCCCTAACCGGTTCGGCAGATATCACCTCATTTCGGGCCACTAGCGGAATTGATCTCAATGCTTTAACCGGCGCGGTTGGCGCCGAATTTCAGGTTGTTGAAATAAGGCCCGGTCAATACGAAGTTCGAGGTCACGCTTCACCGCAACTCTTAGCCGACATCACTAAATGGTGCGCCGCGACCGGTATTCAAGCCACTGAAATTAGATCGGGCGGACGCACCCTTGAAGACATCGTCATCGCGGCCACGGACGTAAAACAGTGATAACTTCTGGGGCTCGGACTCGGGCACATACCGGCTGGGAATTGCGACTGCTGTTGCGTAACGGGGAGCAACTCCTTCTCGTCTTCATAATCCCGATCGTGCTGGTGCTTGCGCTCGGTCTCACCACATTTGTGCCCGGTGGAATCGATGGAGCAATCCCGAAAGTCTTATCAATAAGTATTCTGGCCACCTGCTTCACGTCCTTGGCCATCGCCACCGGTTTCGAGCGCCGCTCCGGAGCCTTGCGTTTCTTGGCCACAACTTCGCTTACCCGGACGAACTTGTTGGCAGGTAAGGCGATTGCTACCGCGATCGTGACCTTGCTTTCGATGCTGGTCGTTTTACTTCTGGGTGTATTGCTGGGCTGGCGGCCCGGTGGGTCTTGGCCGCTATCGATCCTTGTAGCGTTCCTGGGATCCTTCACCTTCGCAGCGTGGGGGTTGTACTTGGCAGGAGCACTGAGAGCTGAAGCGGTCCTCGCGTTAGCAAATGGGGTTTTTCTCACACTTATTTTATTTGGCGGCATAATAATTTCGCCCGACCAATTACCTGATGTCCTCGGGTCAATAATCGAATTCACCCCGTCTGCGGCTCTCGTTGAGGCACTCACTACTACGCTCTCAACTCAGGTTCCCAGCACGGCGGACCTGCTACTGCCTTCCATTGTTCTTGCCGTCTGGGGGGCCATCGGCGCTCTTCTCGCGCGCCGCTACTTTCGCTGGGAGTAACTCCGGGTGGCGACAATGTGGGCTCCGACCTTAGTGTGTTCTTCATGACGTCTACGGCAGCGCTGATAACACCGGAATTCAAATCGGGTAGATGCACCCCCGCGGTCCGCGGAATTTTCGTCGCGAATCTGATAGCGCAGTGCGCGATCGTAGTTACCGGAGCCATCGTGCGCCTGACCTCATCGGGGCTGGGCTGCCCAACTTGGCCACAGTGTGTTGAGGGTTCATACATTCCAACGGCCCGGCAAGAAGAGGCTTGGCACAAATATGTCGAGTTCGGGAATCGACTACTTACATTTGCGTTGGTGATCTTGGCAATTGCAGCAGTAGCTGCTGCCATCATGGATAGGCGTCGTCGAAAAGCGGCGGGGCTACCTGCACGACGAGTAATTCTGTTTCTGGCTTTAATTCCAATTATCGGTACTTTCGCCCAGGCGATCCTTGGCGGTATCACCGTATTGACGGGGCTGAGCCCACTAAGTGTCTCGGCGCATTTTCTGGTGTCGACTGTAATCGCGGCCGGCTGTGTAGCCCTTGTCGTGCGGTCTCGAGATTTAGGTGATCAACCAATTATTTATTTGGTTCGTCCTGAACTTCGAATTCTCACTTGGGCAATAGTTGGCACCGCATTCGCGGTGGTAGTTCTCGGGGTCATCGTGACAGGGAGTGGCCCGCACAGTGGCGACGCAGAAAGCGAGTCACGGTTTGGATTCGATCCGCGCACCGTCGCCTGGCTTCATGCTGATGTAGTTCTGTTATTTATCGGTCTCATCTTGGCGATGCTGCTGGCCGTCAGGCTAACCAAGGCTCCCCGGCAGTTATTCATCCTGACACTCACACTGCTTGCAATTTCGATGGTGCAGGGCGTTATCGGTTACACGCAGTATTTTTCGGGACTCCCCGTCGCACTGGTAACAGTGCACGTTCTCGGCGCATCACTAGTTTGGGTTACTGCTTTGTTCATGCCCGCTGCGATTAGAACCCGCGGACTAACCGACGAACGGGTCGATCGCAACAGCTAAGAAAAGTAGCGCAAGATAAGTGATTGAGCCATGGAATAGTCGCATTGCAGGCACCAGCACCTCGGTTGAAGGTGCGCGAGCAACTCGATAGAGAACTACAGTCTGGAAGATAAACGCGGCACCCAAAATTACGGCGGCGATTGAATAGACCCAACCCATTGGTGCCACGGGGATTAAGGCCAGAGAGAAAAGCACCATCACCACGGCATAGATCACGATATTGGTGGTTACCGTGGTCACCGGCTTAACAACCGGCAGCATTGGCACACCTGCACGCTCATAGTCGTCTCGGTACTTCATCGCCAGTGGCCAGTAGTGGGGCGGTGTCCAAAAGAAGATAATCAAAAACAGCACGACCGGTGTCCAAGTTAGTGAACCCGTGACTGCCGACCAAGCAATCAGGACAGGCATGCAGCCAGCGGCGCCACCCCAAACGATGTTTTGCGAAGTGCGGCGTTTTAACAAAATTGTGTAGCCCACCACGTATAGCAGGATCGCAAGAACGGCTAACAGGGCCGAGATGAGATTAGCGAGCCAGAGTAGGGCTGCCGCACTCCCCAAACTCAAGACGACACCTTGGATAATTCCGGCCCTCACACTTATTGTTCCCATTGCCGCTGGGCGGTGGTCGGTGCGCTGCATCAGGGCATCGATATCTCGGTCATAGACACTGTTGAAGGTGTTGGCGGCACCCGCGGCCAAAGTCCCGCCGATCAAAACCGCAACCACCACTTTCAGGGTCGGAAGCCCCTGAGCCGCCAAGAACATTGTCGGGATCGCCGTCGTTAGCAGCAATTCAACTATTCGGGGCTTGGTCAGGGCCACGTGCGCCATAAATTGCTGAACCCTGTTCAGCTTTACGTGAGTGGGCGCGGCCGTCATTTCACACACGATACCGGTAAGCGCTGGACGGCTGGACTGGTCTTTGGATCACTGCCCTCTCCTGTGTTCTCCATCACTAGGCTTAGGCCATGAGCGAACCGCTGAATTGGGACCCAATCGACGACGATGCCGTACGGCACCTACGGGCCTTAGCAATGGACGCCGTCCAAAAAGTTGGCAATGGCCATCCCGGAACGGCAATGAGTTTGGCGCCGGTTGCCTACCTGCTATTCACCCATATTCTGCGTCACGACCCGAATGACCCCAATTGGCTCGGGCGTGACCGCTTCGTGCTCTCAGCCGGGCACTCCAGTTTGACCCTTTACTCACAGTTATTTTTGTCGGGCTACGGCTTAACGATGGAAGATCTGCGCGAATTTCGCACTTGGGGTTCGCGTACTCCTGGCCACCCCGAGCACGGCCATACGGCCGGGGTCGAAACCACTACTGGACCACTCGGGCAGGGGCTGTCGACAGCTGTCGGAATGGCGATGGGGGCAAGGTATGAACGCGGGCTATTTGATCCCGATGCCGCGCCAGGTAAGAGCCCATTTGACCATCGGGTGTGGGTAATCGCATCTGATGGCGACCTCGAGGAGGGCATCACCTCGGAAGCCTCCTCGCTGGCCGGTACCCAAGGGCTAAGTAATCTCACGGTGATGTGGGATGACAACCACATTTCAATTGAAGGTGATACCGCCGTAGCTTTCACTGAGAACGTGGTTGAACGCTATGCGGCCTACCACTGGGCCATCCACGAAGTAGATCGCAACGAAGATGGTTCCGTTGACGTCGCCCAGCTTTACCATGCAATGCAGGCCGCTGCGGCCGAGAAATTACGCCCGACTTTCATTCGAGTTCGAACCACCATCGGCTGGCCCGCACCGCACGCGCAAAACACCGCGAAGTCCCATGGCTCGGCGTTGGGCGCCGAAGAAGTCGCTGCCACCAAAGTAGTTCTAGGCCTAGATCCAAGCGAAACATTTGCATTCCCCGATACGTTGCTCGCGACCGTTCGCAGCAGACTCACCCAGCGGGTGGTAGCCGCGCGCTCGACCTGGGAGTCCAGCTACCAATCGTGGCGAGCGGCACAACCTGATCGCGCAGCCTTACTTGATCGCTTACGCGCCGGTGAGTTACCTCCTGGATTCGACTCTGCTTTCCCCTCATATGAAATCGAAAGTTCGGTATCTACCCGCAAAGCGTCCGGTGAGGCCATAAATTCCGTGGCTGCAGTGATGCCCGAACTTTGGGGCGGCTCCGCTGACCTCGCCGAATCAAACAACACCACCATTGAGGGTGGCAAGAGTTTCTTGCCTAGCACTTCTAAAGCGCCTGACGCTTCACAATATGGCCGCATCTTGCATTTCGGTATTCGCGAACACGCGATGGGCGCGATTCTAAATGGGATATCCCTTGATGGATTGACTCGAGTTTTCGGCGGCACCTTCATGGTGTTCAGCGATTACATGCGCGGTGCGGTACGCCTTTCGGCGCTAATGCAAACTTCGGTCACCTTCGTCTGGACCCACGATTCAATCGGGCTTGGCGAGGATGGTCCTACCCATCAACCAATCGAACACCTTTGGTCGCTGCGCGCACTGCCGGGCCTATCAGTAGTAAGGCCGGCCGATGCGAATGAGACTTCAGCTGCCTGGCACACAACATTGCGTTCACGCCGGCCGGTGGGATTGATTCTCACACGCCAAAATGTGCCTACTTTGGTGTCGGCGGAACTCGCGCGCACCGGGGTCGCTAGGGGCGGATATATATTGGCCGATTCAAGCAGTCCAGCGGTACTTCTAATGGCAACCGGGTCCGAAGTGCAATTAGTGCTAGAAGCGCATTTAGCGCTAGCCACAGACGGAATTTCCTCGCGGGTTATCTCGATGCCATGTTTGGAATGGTTCGACGAACAAGATCAGGCTTATCGAGATAGCGTGCTGCTGCCAATGGTAAAGGCCCGGGTAGCCGTCGAAGCTGGCGCTACTTTGGGCTGGTGGCGGTATGTCGGAGACCACGGGAGAGTCATCGGCATCGATCACTTTGGTGCGAGTGCTGACCAAGCCGTGCTTTACCACGAGTTCGGTATCACCGCTGAGGCAATCGTTGCCGCTGCTAAATCAAGTCTGGGAGCGTGAGCTAATACGATGAATGCACTTGAGGGCTTGACCGATCTTGGCGTCTCGATCTGGCTTGATGATCTAGATCGTCACCGTATTACCTCCGGCAACTTGGCCGATTTAATCGAGAGCAAATGCGTAAGAGGTGTTACTACCAACCCGGCGATCTTTGATAAGGCCGTTTCAGCGGGGGCCGAAGCCTATGCCGCTCAGATAAGCGACCTCACCGCTCAAGGCAAAGATGTCGACCAGATCATTCGCAGGTTGACCACCGATGATGTTCGCGCTGCATGTGATCTATTTACCGGGCTTTGGCAGCAATCAGGTGGTGTCGATGGAAGAGTATCAATTGAGGTGGACCCACGCTTGGCGAACGACACCTCAGCGACAATCACGCAGGCGGCTGAGCTATGGAGCCAGGTTGCGCGCCCTAATGCCTTGATCAAGATTCCGGCGACAAAGGCCGGCCTCCCGGCAATCACCGAGACAATCGCGAGTGGCATCAGCGTTAACGTGACTTTGATCTTCTCGGTGGATCGCTACCGTGAAGTTATTGTGGCGTATGAGGCCGGCCTCGTGCGCGCAAGAGCAGCGGGTCTTGACCTGTCACCTATTCAATCCGTAGCCTCATTTTTCGTCAGCCGAGTCGATGCTGCGGTGGACGCTCAACTCGAA
>CAEZZA010000005.1_pt1 | contig 15753 bp, 14 predicted proteins | sample 7265981 | NCBI WGS metagenome assembly CAEZZA01 (sample SAMEA6813947, study PRJEB35770) | uncultured Actinomycetes bacterium | biome: Freshwater; feature: Freshwater reservoir; material: water | place: Czech Republic | collected 2016-08-15 | depth 30m m
GACATTGTTGCTAGTGAAGGTATTGCTCTGGTGGTGTGTGAAGTCAAGACCCGAAGTAGCGAGGCATTCGGTAGCCCATTCGAAGCAATTACCCAACGCAAGCTTCGGCGGCTACGGCAGTTGGCTACCAAGTGGCTAGAAGCCCATCAAATCTATGCTCCGATGGTCCGCATCGATGTGGTCGGAATTGTGCAGGGTGCGGTTGGGCCTCCAGAAATCAAACACCTTCGTGGAGTTGAGTGATTGTGGTTGCGCAAGTACATGGCGTAGTGGTTTCAGGTGTTGCCGGATTGGTAATCCGCGTAGAGGTTGAAGTTGCTCAAGGCTTACCCAGTGTCGGAGTTATCGGATTAGCCGATGCCGCGGTGGGAGAATCGAAATGGCGCGTTCGGTCGGCAATTGGAAATGCTGGGTGTAAGTGGCCGGCCGCACGCGTAACGATTGGCCTTTCGCCAGCGGATATCCCAAAGCACGGAACCAGTTTGGATCTACCGATCGCCGTGGGGATCCTCCTCGCGACTGAGCAAATACCAGCTAGCTCTGCCCAAGGCGCAACTTTTATCGGCGAACTGGGATTGGACGGCGAACTTCGCGCATTTCGGGCAGCCCTTCCGGCGGCAATCGCCGCACAGCGCTGCGGCATTAAACGTGTTTATGTTGCGCCGGGCAGCGCCAGGCAGGTTTGCGTGGTTCCTGGTGTTGAAGTTGTTGTTATCCGTGACCTAGCCCATCTGGTATCGGTGCTGAGAGGTGAAGCATCACCCGATGACGTACCTGAGGCCGAGCAATTAAAAGTGGCAACTCCTAGCTTTGACATGCTGGACATTCGTGGTCATGCACATGGGCGCTTCGCACTTGAAGTTGCTGCCGCTGGTGGGCACCATTTGTCACTTATAGGCCCACCAGGTGTTGGTAAAACCATGTTGGCTGAACGGTTACCAACCATCTTGCCCGATCTTGACGAGCAAACCGCAATTGATGTCACTTCAATACATGCGATTGCCGGAAGGTTGCCGGCCGGGGCTGGCCTGGTAAGCCGGCCACCATTTCAAGCACCCCATCATTCGGCTTCAGCAACCGCGATCTTGGGTACGGTGCGCGGCCACCGCACCATCCCGGGCGCGTTGACCCTCGCGCACGGCGGGGTGCTTTTTTTGGATGAAGCCCCTGAATTCACGCGTCCCAGCTTGGAGGGATTACGGCAACCGATGGAGTCAGGAGTGGTGCGAATAATGCGGGCCGCTGAAAGCATCGACCTACCGGCCAGATTTCAGTTAGTGATTGCTGCAAACCCCTGCCCGTGTGGCCACGGAGTAGGTAAGGGCACGTCTTGCCGGTGCACGTCGATGGCGAAGCGTCGCTACACCGAACGCCTATCGGGTCCACTCCGAGATCGCATCGATATCCGCATTGAAGTGCTACGGCCAACTATGGGTGAACTAGCCGCGCAGGCCGGTGATAGCAGTGCGCGGATTGCTGAACGCGTTGAGCTGGCTCGCACCAGAGCCGCGGTTAGGTTTAGCGAGCTGCCGTGGTCGGTCAATGCCCAGTTACCGGCGGGGGAGTTGCGGCGAAAGTGGGCTCCAGATGCCGCCGGGTGTGCGCTCTTGACCGAGGCGGAGCGCGGGGGGTTGAGCCTGCGCGGGGCCGATCGCGTATTGCGAGTGGCATGGACCTTGGCGGATCTTTGTGAAGAGGTGGGCCCGGGCCGCGACCATATTGCTATGGCACTTGGTTTACGGGGTCCTGAGGGCGGGCCTAAAAATGAATGAGTCCGAAGTAGACGCACTAATTGCTTTGGCGCATCTTGGTGAGCCTGGTGATCAAAGTCTCGGCGCCTATGTGAGAAAACTCGGGCCGGTGGCAGCGGTTGCGGCAATAACCGCACGCAAGAGCGGGCTCCGCGATGGAGTAGGTCTCCATGCGCGACTTGGACTCGCTGACCCGCAGGCAGCGCGAGATAAATGCGAACGCATTGGAGCGGAGATTATTACCCGCGGGACAATCAATTGGCCGACCCAACTTGATGATTTAGGCGATGGAGCCCCGTTCGCTTTGTGGGTGCAAGGCGCGGCTGGCCTGCGGCTAGCTTCGTTGCGATCACTTGCAGTTGTTGGTGCAAGGGCAGCAAGTTCATATGGTGAATCGGTCTGCCGAGACTGGTGTGCAACTTTTGCGGATGCTGGTTGGACAGTGGTTTCGGGTGGGGCTTACGGCATTGATGCGGCCGCTCATCGAGGGGCCCTTTCAGCAGGTGGAATAACAGTGTGTGTACTTGCAAGTGGGGTTGATGTTGCTTACCCTAAAGCCCATGAAGGGTTGATTGCTCGCATCGCTGACGAAGGAGTCGTGGTCAGTGAATCGCCACTTGGTGAAGGGGTGCGCCGGCATCGGTTCTTAAGTCGCAATCGAATAATTGCGGCTTTGACTAGAGCGACGGTCGTTATTGAGGCTTCGGTTCGCTCTGGTACTACCTCAACAGCGAACGCGGCAGTGCAACTCAATAGGCACGTTTTAGCGGTGCCGGGTCCGGTCACGTCTCCAATGTCAGCTGGCTGTCACAACCTGATTCGGGAGCAGGGCGCCATCTTGGCTTCATGCCCGGAAGACGTCCTTGAAGTACTCGGCCCGCTTTCGGTCTCCATCCCGCGCGGTGGTACTGATCAAAGATTGTGGGTCGTACCCCAGAGGCCTACCGATGATCTCACTACACGTGAGGTGCGAGTACTAGACGCATTCCCCAGTCGAGGTGAGGTGTCATTGAACAAGTTGGTCTGTGATGCTGGGATGAGCCCGATGGACGTGACCGCGGCACTTGGCATCTTGTCGATCGGGGGTTTTGTGCAGCCAAGTGGCATGAGTTGGGCCCGCATTGGGCGCGCCTGAAGCACCAACTCGCTCAGTGTTGTCACGATGGAGCCATGCTAGGTGATCTAACCGACCGGATAGACCTCGATGGGGCCTACTCGGGCTTCACGATTTATCTGCGCGATGAGCGGGGTCGAAGCCCGCACACGGTGCGCGCTTATTTAGCCGATCTTCGAGACCTATTCAATTTTTCGATCGAGCGGGGCTGCGATAGCCCAAACGACCTAACTTTGCCTTTGCTTCGCGCATGGCTGGCATCACTGCACAGCGGTGGCCAGGCGCGGGCCACCATTGCGAGAAAAGCGGCATCAGCGCGGGCTTTCACTGCTTGGGCGTTACGCCGCGGTTATACAGAGACTGATGTCGGTGTGCGCCTAGCCAGCCCACAGGTATCACGCACTTTGCCAACCGTGCTAGATGTTGATCAAGCCACAGCTGTGATGGATCATGCGGGTGTTGCGAGTGATGACGGTGACCCACTGGCTGTTCGCGATCGCTGCGTCGTAGAACTCTTGTACGCAACCGGGATTCGCGTCTCGGAGTTATGCGGTATCGATATGCGTGACGTCGATCTTGGCCGACGCACTGTTCGGGTAATCGGTAAAGGTGACAAGGAGCGGGTGGTGCCATTTGGGGTGCCAGCGGCGCAGGCGATAAAGGCATGGCTTGAAGTACGTTCGAAACTGGCCAATCCAGAAAGCGGTGAGGCGCTCTTTATTGGCGCGCGAGGCGGTCGAATGGATCAACGCGCGGCGCGAACCACGGTGGGGCGCCTAACTTTGGCTGCGGGTGTGCCGAAGCTCGCTCCACATGGTTTAAGGCACACGGCCGCCACTCACGTGCTGGAGGGCGGCGCGGATCTGCGCGCTGTGCAGGAGCTCTTGGGCCATGCGACGATGGCGACCACCCAGCGATACACCCATGTATCGGTAGAGCGGCTGCGGAAGTCATTCGTGCAGGCGCACCCCCGAGCCGAAGACGATTCGGTTTAAGAACTGCTGGGCGTCTGCTCAGTAGCAGTAACGGGTTCAGATAATCAGTGCCTGACTTAATCCCAAGATGTAGGCACCTATCGGCGCAGTGGCCTCCGGTGGCGACCCAGCCGAGGAGTTGCCCGGCGCGCACGGTTTCCCCGGGGGAGACTAAGGCGCGCACCGGCTCGTAGGTGGATCGCAGCGCCCCGTGCCGGATTGAAATTACCGGCCGACCTGCGACGGAGTGGGCAAACGTTACCGATCCAGGGCCGATCGCCCTAACTTCCTGGCCGGTGGTGGCGGCCAGGTCAATTCCGCGGTGCCCGGCCGACCACACCTGCGCCGGTGGGTCAAAACCGGAGACCACGGCCACGGGCGAGACTGGCCAAACCCAAAAGGTGATGGCTAATGGGGCGAATAGTAAAGGTGTCATCTACTGAGCCTGCTACCAAATGACTGGCGTTGCTAGGAGCCTGAATTCCCCGGTGGGTGGAATAACTACGGCCTGTGGATAAAGCGCCAACGGCTGCCCCATAGGATAGGGGAAAATACGCACGGCTTTTCCTTGGCGCTCTTCCCTCATGGCCAAGGCCGACACGGCACGGTCCCACTTCGGCGGGAGCCCGACTCGGAAGTCGTCAGGGGCATCGACCACCCGGTCGAAGCCAAGAACCGAAGCGCCGGTTACCCCGGCGCGTTGAAGGAGTGCTCTGCCATGGCTGTTGTGACCATGCGTCAACTGCTCGATAGTGGTGTCCACTTCGGGCATCAGACCCGTCGCTGGAACCCCAAGATGAAGAGATTCATTTTCACCGAGCGCAACGGGATCTACATTATTGATATTCAGCAGTCGCTGTCTTATATAGATCGCGCCTATGAATACGTCCGCGAGACTGTTGCCCACGGCGGCAGCATTATGTTCATTGGCACCAAGAAGCAGGGCCAAGAAGCAATCGCTGAGCAGGCCACGCGAGTCGGTATGCCTTATGTCAATCAGCGTTGGCTCGGCGGCATGCTGACTAACTTCAATACAGTTTCGATGCGCCTTCGTCGAATGAAGGAACTTGAGTCGATCAACTTTGAGGACGTCGCTGCTTCAGGATTAACCAAGAAAGAACTTCTCATGATGCGCCGCGAGAAGGACAAGTTGGTAAAGACCCTCGGCGGTATCCGCGAAATGACCAAAATCCCGAGCGCGGTGTGGATCATCGATACGAACAAGGAACATATTGCGGTAGGCGAGGCACATAAGCTCGGTATCCCCGTGATCGCTGTCCTCGACACCAACTGCGACCCTGATGTTGTCGACTTCCCAATCCCGGGAAATGACGATGCGATTCGCTCGGTGGCACTGCTTACGCGTGTTATCGCTGATGCAGTGGCTGAAGGCCTGATGGCCCGCGCTGGTCGCGCGATCGCTGATGTCGAAAGCACTGAGGAGCCACTTGCCGAGTGGGAGCGCGAGCTACTTGCCGGCCCAGTTTCCGAAGAAGTGGTAGCAGTTGCAGAGACCGAGGCCGCGCCCGTCGTAGTCGTCGAAACCGAAGTTAAATAAGCGAAAGGGATCCGAGATCACCATGGCGAATATCACCGCCGCAGAAGTTAAGAAACTCCGCGACGCCACGGCCGCCGGAATGATGGAGTGCAAGCGTGCCCTCGAAGAAGCTGATGGCGACTTCGACAAGGCTGTTGAGATTCTCCGTATTTCGGGTGCCGCTAAGGCCGCCAAGCGCGGTGCCGAGCGCACCGTTTCCAACGGGCTAGTTGCCGCTGACGGTAATGCGATGATCGAGTTGCTCTGCGAAACCGACTTCGTTGCTAAGAGCGCTGACTTCCAGACACTATCGGCTGCCATTGTTAAAACCGCGGCTGCTGGCCAGATTGGCGATATTTCCGCCTTGGGTGCGGCTAGCCTTGCTGACGGTCGCACTGTGGCTGATGCGATTGCCGAATTGGCTGGTGTTATCGGTGAAAAGATAGAGCTGGGCAAAGTTGTAGTCCTCACGCCACCGGTGGCTTTATATCTGCACCGGCGAGCCTCTGACTTACCTCCGCAGGTTGGCGTGCTTGTTGCGTATACCGGTGACGAAGAAGCAGCACGTGGTGCTGCAATGCAGGTCGCAGCTATGCGGCCGCAGTTCGTGACACGCGAAGAGGTGCCGGCAGACGTCGTCGAAAATGAGCGCCGAATCGCTGAGGCAACCGCCAAAGAAGAAGGCAAGCCCGAAGCCGCACTTTCAAAGATCGTCGAAGGCCGGGTGAACGGGTTTTACAAAGACACCGTGCTACTTGAGCAACCCAGCGTCGTTGATAACAAGAGGTCGGTGGCTCAGGTACTTGATGATGCCAAGACAACTGTCACGGCGTTTGCTCGCTTTGAGGCTGGTCAGTCCTAGATTCAAGGAGTTTCGACGCAATCGGGCGGGAGGATCAAGTAGATGGCTCCAACAAGTAACCCGGGTGCGGTCCAACCGTCCCTTGACGGCACCATTGAGATCTGGCCCAGCGCACCTGTGGGCGGCTGGTCCCGAGTGCTTTTGAAGCTCTCGGGTGAGGCCTTCGCCGGATCGGGTGCACTCGGTGTTGACCCTGATGTGGTTTCGTCAATTGCGCGCCAGATTGCTGATGTAGTTCGCGGGGGTACTCAAGTCGCGGTTGTCATCGGCGGAGGTAACTATTTTCGCGGGGCCCAATTGTCAGAACGCGGTATGGATAGGGCGCGCGCTGACTACATGGGCATGCTCGGAACGGTGATGAATTGCCTAGCCCTGCAAGATTTCTGTGAAAAGCAGGGTATCGAGACACGAGTGCAAACCGCGATCGCAATGGGTCAGGTCGCTGAGCCTTATGTGCCAAGGCGCGCAATTCGACATCTCGAGAAGGGCCGAGTTGTTATCTTCGGTGCCGGATTAGGGCAGCCCTATTTTTCGACCGATACCACCGCAGCCCAGCGGGCGCTCGAGGTTGGGGCTGAAGTTGTTCTTATGGCGAAGGGAGTCGATGGTATTTATGATGATGATCCCCGAACCAATCCGAAAGCTACCAGGTTTAAAACATTGACTCCGGCTGAAGTTCTAAATAGAAACCTCAAAGTTGCTGATGCAACTGCAATCAGCCTGTGTCAGGACAACAACCTGCCAATAGTGGTTTTCAACCTCTTAGTTGAAGGCAATATTGCCCGCGCTGTTCGCGGCGAAACCATCGGTACTTTAGTCTCTGCGGCAATTTGATGTACAAAATACCGAATACTATTAATGGGCAAAGGAGTGCACCGTGAGTGAGCAAATTGACCTGATACTTCTTGAGGCCGAGGAGAAGATGGACAAAGCCATTGCCGTGGCGCGCGAGGACTTCTCGACGATTCGCACCGGGCGAGCCACCCCTGCCATGTTCAACAAGATCGTGGTGGATTATTACGACGCAATGACCCCACTGAATCAGCTCGCCTCATTTCAGACTCCCGAAGCCCGCATGATACTCATCTTGCCGTATGACAAGGGCGCCTTCGGAGCGATCGAGAAGGCACTGCGTGACAGTGATCTGGGGATCAACCCGTCAAATGATGGCAACCTGATCAGAGTGGTGCTACCGCAACTTACCGAAGAGCGCCGCCGTGAATACATAAAGGCCGCAAGAAATAAAGCAGAGGATGCGCGGATCTCCGTGCGCAATATTCGCCGTCACGCTAAAGATGCACTCGACAAGATGCAAAAGGAAGGCGAGGCCGGCGAAGACGATGTGCGCCGGGCCGAGAAGCAGCTTGATGATGCCACCCATAAGCAGGTTGAGCATATTGACGAAGTCTTGAAGCACAAAGAAGCAGAACTGCTAGAGGTCTAATCTTGAGCGACAAGCAGGCAGATCCGAAGAAGAAGAAATCCCGAGCTGGGCGCAATCTGCCTGCTGCAATCGGGTCTGCACTTGCGCTCGCAGCGGTGGTGCTGGTGAGCCTATTTACGATCAAGTGGCTTTTCGGCATCGTGGTGATAATCACCATCGTGGTGGCGGTTCGTGAATTCGTCCTGGCATTCGGGAAGCGAGATATTCATATTGCTCGCACGCCACTTTTTTTGGCCGCCGTATTGCTTCCAGGTGCCGCATATCTCTGGGGCCCACTGGCGCAACTGTTTATTTTTGGCTTAACGGTTCTTGCCGTAATGTTCTGGCGGATCCGTCGCGGTACCGATGGGTATGTGCGCGATGTAACTGCAAGTATCTTCGTCGCTGCCTATCTCCCGTTCATGGCAGCCTTCCTGATGCTGACCCTGGCCGCTGATAACGGCGCACAGCGAGTCTTAGTGTTTATTTTGCTGACGGTTTCCAACGATATTGGTGGCTACGCGGCAGGAGTCTTCTTCGGTAAGCACCCGATCGCGGCGCAGATTAGCCCAAAGAAGTCTTGGGAGGGTTTCGCTGGCTCGGTATTGGTTCAAGGTGCTGTTGGTGCTGCAAGTTTCGTGTGGCTACTTGAAGCGCCCTGGTGGCAAGGGGTGATTGCCGGAATCGTCTTGGCCATCACCGCAACCGCGGGCGACTTTGCTGAAAGTGCAATTAAGCGTGACCTCGGTCTCAAGGATATGGGGAACTTTTTGCCAGGGCATGGAGGCATGATGGACCGGCTTGATTCACTGATTCCAAATGCTTTCACCTCGTGGGCGCTCTTTGCTTTATTCCTCGGCACCGGTCTGGCAGCCAGCTGATGTCAGAATCCAAGCCGGCGATGCGCCCGGGTGAGTTGCTCTTCGAAGCTCCAAGGCGCGGAAAACCGCCTCGACACCTGATGGATTTATCCCCTGAGCAACGTCGTGCTGCGTTTGCTGAATTGGGCTTACCTGCTTTTAGGGCCGACCAAGTATCGCGACACTGGCTAGGGCGTTTGTCAGATGACCCGGATAGCTGGACCGACTTGCCAAGTGAGATGCGGCAACAGGTCGCGAAAATGTTTCTGCCCGAGTTACTGAATCCGGTTCGAGTTGTTGACTGTGATGGCGGCACGACGGTCAAATCGGTTTGGCGGCTGCACGACGGGGCGCTGGTCGAATCCGTGCTAATGCGCTACCCGGAGCGCGTCACAATGTGCATTTCGTCGCAGGCCGGTTGCGGCATGAACTGCCCATTTTGCGCAACCGGGCAAGCCGGACTCACCCGCAATCTGTCAACTGCTGAGATCGTCGAGCAGGTACTCGCGGGGTCTCGCTCCTTGGACCGCGGCCAGATAGCGGGAGGGCCGGGGCGCGTATCAAACGTGGTGTTCATGGGTATGGGCGAACCAATGGCAAACTACGGCGCGGTCATTGAATCAGTTCGGAGATTAATTTCACCGGCTCCTTCAGGTTTAGGTTTGAGCGCACGAGGCATCACGGTTTCTACGGTGGGTTTGGTCCCGCGGATGAAAGATCTCGCCACCGAAGGTCTACCTGTCACGTTGGCACTTTCACTGCACGCACCCGATGACGAATTGCGCAACACGCTGGTGCCGGTCAATACCCGGTGGCCGGTGGCGGAGGTGCTGAACGCTGCTTGGGAGTACGCCGATCGAACCCATCGGCGGATCAGCATTGAGTATGCCCTTATCCGTGACATTAATGATCAAGCCTGGCGGGCCGAACTCCTGGCCGATTTATTGGTGGGCCACTTGGTACACGTAAACCTGATTCCATTGAATCCGACTCCGGGCTCAATTTGGACGGCCTCCCGCCCGGCCGATGAGGAGACTTTTGTCCGAATCCTGCGAGACCGCGGCCTGGCTGTTACCGTGCGGGGCACTAGGGGTCGTGAAATTGACGGTGCGTGCGGCCAATTGGCCGCCGCCACAACTTAATCGACACAACTTCCTACAAGTTCGTGATCTGGATCAAATCTGCCACAATTGGGAGATGACGATGATACCTAGCGAAAATGCTGACCCCATTCCTTCATTCTCCGAGGACCTAAATACCTGGGAAAAATTCAAAGTCATCGTTCAATCAATCCTTCGGACTTTGCTTGGGATCATATTCATTGCTGCGATAGTCGCATTTGTTCCAAATAGTGTCGATGGAGCAATCTGGATCCCGTTTGGGGCCATCATCTTGGTATTGGTTATTTATATTTGGTACTTCCGGCTGCAGTTGCGACGCATTCATAAATCCAAGTACCCGAATATTCAGGCTGGTGAGGCACTGATTTTAGTGGCCACCATGTTCTTGGCGATTTTCGCGGTGACCTATGACCTAATGTCGCAGGCGAATCCGGATTCATTCACCGAAGTACTTACGCGGTTCTCCGCGTTTTATTTCGCAGTTACGGTATTGGCAACGGTTGGGTTCGGTGATATTACCCCAGTTACAACTGCGGCGAGGTCAGTGGCAATGCTGCAAATGGCCATAGATATTGCGTTTATCGCGGTTGCTGTAAAAATTGTAAGTGGTGCGGCATCAAGTGCGATTCAACAGCGAAACCCAAAGAGTGGTGCGACAGATAAGTAGCAGCAGTACAATGTAAATTCGGTCATCGGGGGGCGACAATGGTTTATTACCACGAGGTTCGCCAGCGGTGTGACTCCGATCCGGTTGAGTTTTGGCGCCAGGCCGCAAAACAAATTGAGTGGATTAATTCACCTACGGAGATTCTTGACGAAACGCAGGCGCCGCTGTACCGCTGGTATCCAGATGGGGTCCTGAACACCTGTGCGAATGCCCTTGACCGGCATGTTGCATCCGGTCGCGGTGAGCAGATTGCCATCTACTATGACAGCCCACTAACTGGTAGCAAACGAGCTATCACCTATCGCGAACTACTCGACCAGGTTTCCCATTTTTCCGGTGGCCTTGCCAGTCTCGGGGTGCATAAGGGCGACCGGGTGCTGATCTACATGCCGATGGTTCCTGAAGCCGCGATTGCGATGCTCGCCTGTGCCAGATTAGGTGCGGTGCACTCGGTGGTTTTTGGCGGGTTTGCGGCGGCAGAACTTGCGGCCAGAATTGACGATGCCGAACCGGTCGTAATTGTGAGTGCGTCATGCGGGATTGAGCCAAGTCGGATTGTCGAATATCAACCTATTGTCGATTCGGCAATCCACCTAGCGAAACATAAACCCACCGCGGTTGTCGTATTGCAGCGCCCGCAGGCACCTGCCGTTTTAGGGGAGCGCGAAGTCGAGTGGCATGACCTACTCGCTACTGCCACTAGGCATGATCCAGTACCTGTGCAGGCTACCGACCCCCTTTACATTCTCTACACCTCTGGCACCACCGGTAAACCCAAAGGTGTGGTTCGTGACAATGGCGGACACGCGGTAGCGATGGCTTGGTCATTTCGTAATGTCTATGGAATGGGACAGGGCGATGTTTGGTGGGCGGCATCTGATATCGGTTGGGTGGTCGGTCACTCGTACATCGTGTATGCGCCACTGATTTGCGGCGCGACCACGGTGATGTACGAAGGCAAGCCGGTCGGAACCCCTGATGCGGGGGCATTTTGGCGGGTAATAGCGGAGTATCGAGTAAATGGTCTTTTTGTAGCTCCAACCGCGATTCGGGCTATTCGCAAGGAAGATTCGGCTGCGGTGCTCCTAAAGGAGTACGACGTAACGTCATTACGCACTCTTTTTATGGCTGGGGAACGCCTTGACCCGAGTACCTTCGAGTGGGCCAGCGAGCATCTTCATATCCCGGTTGTCGACAACTGGTGGCAAACTGAAAGCGGTTGGCCTATTGCATCTAACCTGCAGGGCTTGGATCCGATGCCGATAAAGCCAGGTTCACCTAGTGTCATTGTCCCTGGCTATGACGTGAAGATCTTTGACGGCGAAGGCAGGGAGCAGCCCGCAGGAGCCGAAGGTGCAATTGTCATCAAACTCCCAATGCCGCCTGGCACCCTGCCGACTTTGTGGGGCGATGATCAGCGCTTTATTGATTCTTATCTGAATACATTCCCTGGTTACTACACCACCGGTGATAGCGGATATTTCGATGACGAGAAATACCTTTATGTAATGGGGCGGACCGATGATGTGATAAACGTTGCCGGGCACCGGCTCTCAACCGGTTCGCTGGAGGCAGTCGTTGCAGCCAATGAGATGGTTGCTGAATGCGCGGTCATCGGCGTCTTTGATGAGATAAAAGGCCAAATTCCGCGGGCCTTTGTGGTGCTAAAAGCCGGAGTCGAAGTTGATCCGAAAGCGCTACGCATGACAATTGTCGACGCGGTCCGCGATGAGATCGGTCCGGTTGCTGCGCTGAAGGAAGTTGTAATTGTTCCAGCCCTACCCAAAACTCGGTCGGGAAAAATGTTGCGTGCCACGATGCGGGGTATCGCTGATGGGCGCGAGGTCGTGATCCCAAGCACGATTGAAGATATCGCCGTTCTTGAAGCCATCACCCCATTGCTGCAGAGGGGTACCAGCGCTGATTAACCGGCTATCACAGCGGTCACACTCGCGACCGAGTTTTCGCGATGGGTGTCATGCCACTTAATCGTGCGCGCCACACTGCGCGCACTTAATGCGTCGAGAATTTCATCATGCTCGAGCAATATCCGCTCCCGGTTCGCGGCCTTCGTGAAATAGACCGCACGGTATACGTCGGTGGCATCCCAAAGTTGACGTAGTAGGCGAACCAATCTTGGCATTTCACTTAGTTCAAAGATTGCGAAATGGAAGGCTCGATTGGCGGCGGTGATGGAAAGCACTTCGTTACTGGTTGTGGCCTTTCGCACTTCGGCTGCGAGGTCAGCAAGGGACAGCAGATCACGATCGGTGATATTTGAGACTGCGGCTGTTACGGCTTCACGCTCAAGTATGGCGCGAAGGCGATACACCTCGTGGAGGTCAGTGATACTCAACTCAGCAACGAAGTAGCCTCGGTTACGGTAGTGAGTAACTTGGCCTTCACCTTCTAAGATTTTCAGCGCCTCACGAAGCGGTACTCGGCTCACCCCGAATTTCTCGGCAAGGAGATCCTGCACGATCTGCTGCCCAGGTTGTAGGCCCCCGGTGAGGATCTCCATTCGCAGCAGGGCGAGAACTTCTTCTTGGGTGATCTTGGGTTTGGCGCTCATGTCAGGCTAAATTCGGCGATGAGAGCGGCGTTATCTTGGCCAACGGTCGGGGGTGTAAGACGGTAGGTGACCGGGGTCGCTGAGTAGTCGACCGGGTTTGCAACCTGGGCAACCGACTCACCGTTCTTGTTTATCAAGGCGATGGGGTCAAGCCCAAGGTCGGTGGCCAGCTTGAACGCTTGGGAGATGTCGTTGATCGGACCACATGGCACCCCGGCAGCGGTTATCAGCTGTTGCCAATGCTCGGCGCCGTTGGTTGCCAAAACAGCGGTGATTTCGACCGCCAATGCTGACCGGTTTGCGACCCGAAGCGGGTTGGTTGCAAAGCGCGGATCGCTGGCAAGGCCCGGTCGGCTAACGGCTCGGGCAAAAGACATGAATTGACTGTCATTTCCGACCGCAATGACAATTGGCCGGTCGGCAGTTTGATAAACCTCGTAGGGTGAAATCGACGGATGCGCATTACCCATGTAAGAGGGAACCACTCCAGCGCCGACGTATCCGGATGCCTGGTTAACCAGCGACGACAAAAGGCTGGATAAAAGTGAAACCTCGATGTTTTGCCCTTGCCCGGTTAGCTCGCGGTGTCGCAAGGCTGCGAGCATTGCAACCGCACCGTGCAAGCCGGTAAGAACATCAACGACTGCCACTCCGGCTTTGGTGGGTTCCTCGGTACCGGTGATGCTCATCAACCCACCCATCGCTTGCACGAGTAAGTCATACCCGGGCAGCTCTACTCCAGCGCCCGAACCGAATCCGCTAATCGAGCAGTAGATGACAGCGGGATTCGATGAGCTGACGCCTTGGTAGTCAAGACCGTAACGGGCTAGGGCCCCGGGTTTGAAATTCTCCACCACGATGTCTGCGCGTCTTGCCAAGTTTTGGGCGATCAGCTGGTCTTTTGGTGCGCTGATATCTAGTGCGAGGGATCGTTTATTGCGGTTGACGGCGTGGAAATAGGTAGATTGACCATCGGGTGCATATGGGGGCCCCCACGCTCGAGTGTCATCTCCGGCGCCTGGTCGTTCGACTTTGATCACGGTGGCGCCAAGGTCAGCGAGCAGCATCGTTGCGTACGGCCCCGCTAGCACGCGTGAGAAATCTGCTACCAGTACACCGTCAAGTGCACCGGGCATTATCGGTAAGCCGCGATTCCGGTAAGTGCCTCACCGACTACGAGAGTGTGCATCTCGTTAGTGCCCTCGTAGGTATACACCGACTCTAGGTTGTTCATGTGTCGGATAATCGGATATTCAAGAGTGATGCCGTTGCCACCAAGAATACCGCGGCATTCGCGCGCGATGTTCAAGGCTTCGCGTGCGTTATTCAATTTGCCGACGCTCACTTGCTCGGGACGGATGAGGTGCTGATCTTTAAGTCGCCCAAGGTGTAATGCGAGCAAGGTGCCTTTACCCAGTTCAACGGCCATATCAGCGAGCTTCTTTTGGGTGAGTTGGAAACCAGCAATCGGCTTGTCGAATTGCTCTCGATCAATTGAGTACGAGATAGCGGTTTCCAGGCAATCTCGTGCAGCGCCCATGGTGCCGAAGATAATGCCAAATCTGGCTTCATTGAGGCAGGACAGTGGGCCTTTGAGCCCCTTGACGCCGGGAAGAATCGCTGCACCTGGCAACCTAATATCAGTGAATACCAATTCGCTGGTCACCGATGCACGCAACGACATCTTCTTGTGGATCTCATTTGCCACGAAGCCCGGTGAGTTGGTCGGTACCACGAAGCCGCGAATACCATCTTCGGTCTGCGCCCAAACCACGGCAACATCAGCAACATTTCCGTTGGTGATCCACATTTTCGAGCCGTTGAGGATCCAATCATCACCATCGCGCTTGGCGTTAGTGCGCATACCCGAGGGGTTGGACCCAAAGTCTGCCTCGGTGAGCCCAAAGCAACCAATGGCCGCGCCGGTGGCCATTGATGGCAGCCACGTGGACTTTTGCTCATCGGAGCCGAAGGCGTGGATCGCGTACATTGCCAAGGAGCCCTGAACGCTAACTAATGAACGCAGCCCCGAGTCTCCGGCCTCTAGTTCAAGGCAGGCCAGGCCATATGCCACCGCCGAAGTGCCGGCGCAGCCATACCCTTCCAGGTGCATCCCCAAAACTCCGAGCCCACCGAGTTCTAGCGCTAGCTCCCGAGCCGGTATCTCACCTGTTTCGAACCAATCCGCTATCCGCGGCCTAATCTGTGCGTCCACATAAGTTCGGACGACATCACGGATTGACTTCTCCTCCTCGGAAAGTAGGTGATCAATCGCGAAGAGTTCGAAGGGGTGCTGCGGTGGCTTGGTCATTGCTGCTCCTGGCTTTCTGGTTTGGGTGCGATGTCCCGGTAGTGGCCCGCGTACATATTGGATTCAATCTAGCAGATTGGATACAATCCTGTCGACCTAGTGGCCAGTTTTGCTAGCCAAAAAGGCGGCTCGGCGCGAGGGTCGCCCGGTGCGGTTTTCAATCTCATCGGCACTGGTGATGGCCCGAAGCGCCAAGTTTGTTGCCAGCCAGCGCATCGGCTCCGGCTCCCACTTGGGGGAGCGGTGGTTAACCCAAGGCAGGCTCGTAATGTCTGATGACCCCATCGCCTCGCCGGTGATCAGTTCGGTTAACGTGCGGCCCGCCAAATTGGTGGTCGCGACCCCATCGCCCACGTAACCACCGGCCCAGGCGAGGCCGGTGTTCCGATCAAAGCCGCAGGATGCCCACCAGTCCCTCGCTATGCCAAGGGGGCCACCCCAAGTGTGTGTGACTCGGGCATCACTTATTGCCGGAAAGAGATCGGTCAGGACCCGCCAAAGCCCCGCGTGCACCTGGGCGTTGCGATCTTGGGCCGCGGTTATCTTGGAGCCGAAAAAATA
>CAEZZA010000006.1_pt1 | contig 15648 bp, 16 predicted proteins | sample 7265981 | NCBI WGS metagenome assembly CAEZZA01 (sample SAMEA6813947, study PRJEB35770) | uncultured Actinomycetes bacterium | biome: Freshwater; feature: Freshwater reservoir; material: water | place: Czech Republic | collected 2016-08-15 | depth 30m m
GGCCTCGTTCGGATCGTCCATCTGGTGATCGGCCTCGTTCGGATCGTCCCTCTGGTGATCGGCCTCGTTCGGATCGTCCCTCTGGTGATCGGCCTCGTTCGGATCGTCCCTCTGGTGATCGGCCTCGTTCGGGCCGTCCATCTGGTGATCGGTCGCGTTCAGATCGCCCGTCCAGTGATAGGGCCTGGAACGACCGTCCACGCACGGATCGGCAGATCCCAGATCGCCCACTCTCAGATCGCCCACGCGACCCACAGATCCCAGATGAGATCACCGCTGAGCAGCTTGACCGTTCGGTGCTCTTAGAGCTTCGGACGTTGCCAGATGGTCTTGCTGAAATCGTTGCGCGTCACTTGGTTGCGGCAGATTTGGCAATGGCCGCCGACGATGTAGAGCTTGCGATGGCGCACATCGAGGCTGCTAGGCGTAGAGCAGGTCGTGTTGCCGCGGTGCGCGAAGCCGCTGGTGTCGCGGCATATAAGGCCGGTAAGTTTCCCGAGGCAATTTCGGAGTTGCGCACGGCCCGCCGTATGACAGGATCAAATGCGTTTATCCCGATGATTGCTGACTGCGAGCGTGGATTGGGTCGACCGCAAAAAGCACTCGATCTAATTAAGACCACGAATACCAAGACCCTTGATGATGAAACTCGTGCCGAGCTCTTGATAGTTGGGGCTGGAGCACGTGCAGATCTGGGCCAGATCGAGGCTGCTGTTGTCACTTTGCAGGTTCCGGAGCTAACGAAGTTGCGCCCGGGCACCGCGAGGGCGCGACTGCAGTATGCGTACTCGGATTTCTTGGCTCAGGTAGGTAGAACTACCGAAGCGTGGGAGTGGATGGAGCGCGCCGCAGCCTCAGATATTGACGGAGCTACCGACGCGGCCGAACGTTGCGAGGAATTCGCGGGTATTGCCTTTACTGAGGAGATTGGGTCTCCTGCTGATCCAGCCAACGACTGATACCCATCACATTAGCCTGCACACTTGAGAGGTCCTCGTAAGTCCTGACTCGATCAGGGTCGGCGTAGAAGTCCAGGTGACGTTCGCGATCGCGTTCTTTAACCAGCGCCACTGCATGATCGATATCGGGTGACTGTGATCTGGCCTCACGTACCGCCTCAACCCAGTAGCAAAGCTCGGCCTCAGATTCAGCGAGCACATCGTGGACGGCCGTGACGGGCCCGTAATGGGAAAAAAGCAACCGCTGGGCACCCGCGTCGCGCATGCGTGCCAAAGATGTGAGCGCGAGGTTAAGATCAAAATCTGGCGGTGGGGTAGCAGGGCGCACCTGCGCGGTTTGCTGCACATAAACACCAGCTGCGTCGCCGGTATAAAGGTCACCGGTTTGTGAATCGAGCAGTCCAACGTGGTGTGAGGCGTGGCCTGGGTTGTGGAAAGTCGTCAGCACCCGGCCGTCACCTAAATCAATACTGCCGGTGTCACCGAGCGAAACGATGCGCTCCACGGGGGTGGGCAAGAGGTCGCCAAAGAGGCGATCCATGTCCGGGCCGAAAACTCGGTGCGCGCTTGCCACAAGTTTGGTTGGATCCGCTAAGTGGCGCGCCCCCTTTTCATGCACCACGATGGTGGCATTGGGGAAGGCCGAGGCGAGATCACCAACGCCGCCAGCATGATCAAGATGGATATGGGTCACCACGATCGTCGCTAAATCCGCGGCATCGATACCAAGTTGGCGAAGTGAGTCAACGACCATCGGGGCTGATCTCGCCGTGCCAGTTTCGACCAAACAGGGCTTACTTGATCTGATGAGGTAGCTAGCGGTGATACCCGCGTGCCCCCCCATTTGCGTATCAATTTCAAATACTTCATCGCCGAGGGCGGTCGTCATTGGGTTTCCCACAGGCTAAGTGTGAGGTGTCAAGGCCTGCACAGCAAGTGCATTGGCTGATGCGCTTTATTCACGAACACGGCAAAGTCAAATTCCGTTGCCAGAGCTACTGGCAGTCACCCGGTATTTGACTTAGGAGCGTCCATGGCCAATAAACCCACCACCACCCTTGATGGGATGGGTTCGCGCAATGAGGTCAATCTCATTGGGAGGTTGGGCAACTCAATCGAGCAGCGTCAACTACCTAGTGGGGATGTGATAACTGTTTTCTCGGTGATCATTGACCGCCCGGTTCGTGAGCAATGGGGCCGCACGAAAGTAGACACGATCGCATGTCAGGCGATGCGGTCACCGATTATCGCCCGCTTGGCACTGCTAGACCCGGGTCAATGGATTGAAGTTCAAGGGGTGCTACGGCGCAGGTTTTGGCGAACGGGCTCAGGGTTGGCGAGTTCTATGGAGGTTGAGGCACGAAGGTTGGCGCGGGTTAAATTGGCGTCGTAGCCGGGCGCGAATCTAAGTGCCGCCTGCAGCGCCCGCGCCGCCTGCATCACTTAGGCCAACGTGACACCATAGGGGCGTGTCAACCTCCGAATCTAGTCTTGGCGGGCCATCCGGCAGTTCATACGAGTGGTACCAGCGGTCGCAAGAACTACTTGCTTCCGGCAATAGTGATGCCGCAGCACAACTGCTGGAACGCCTACTCGATGCCGAACCCGGCTCTCGGTCAGTACTTGAGGCGTATGCCAGAGCGGTGTTTGATGCTCGGCGGTACGCCGATGCAGTTTCGGCATTTGGCGCACTATTGGAGATTGCTCCCGACGATGACTACGCGCATTTTGGGCTAGGGATGTCACTTTGGCGGCAACAAGAATTCGTCCTGGCCCGTGACCATTTATCAATGGCATTTGTGATGCGTCCTGATCGCACCGAATACGGGAAAGCCCTCAGCCAAGTCAAGGCCACTTTGCGGGCTCGAGCCGCTGATCAACTCCCGTTGAACGGGCCACTTAGTGTGCCCCCAATAATCGATGTCTACGAGGTCGATGAGTCATGAGTTCATCTTTGTCCGAGCTATTCGATTTGCTGCTCTTTGATCTTGATGGCGTCGTGTATATCGGCCCACATGCGGTGCCCGGGGCCATTGAAGGTATTCGAGCGGCCCACGAGCAGGGGGTTCGGTGTTGCTACATCACAAACAATGCATCGCGTACCCCAGGCGAGGTGACCGAACATTTGCAAAGTTTGGGGATTAAGGCAAACGCATGTGAAGTTGTTACCTCCGCCCAGGCCGGGGTGTCGTTAATCGCTGGCCTCGTCCCACCGCGTAGTCGAATTTTGGCCATCGGCGGTCCGGGGGTATTTGAGGCATTACGCGAACGTGAATTTGTCCCGGTGGAGTCTGCTGACGATTCACCGGCTGGAGTTTTGCAGGGCATCGGGATGGATTTGGGTTGGCGGGCATTGACCGAGGCCACTTTTGCCGTTGCCGCAGGATTGCCTTGGGTCGCAACTAATTTGGATTCGACGTTCCCGACCCCGCGGGGGTTGGCCCCCGGCAACGGGGCCATGGTCGAGGCCGTTGCACATGCCACCGGCCGCAGACCAGATGGAGTTGGGGGCAAGCCCGAGCCGGCGCTGCTGCTGGAGGCACTCGCCCGCACCGGAGCCACCCGGCCGCTAATGATCGGTGATCGCCTTGATACCGATATTGCCGCGGGCAACCGGTTGGGGATGGCCACTTTGCTCGTCATGACCGGGGTAACTGGTGAAAGTGAGCTTGCAGGTGCGACGGGGCTCGAGGAGCCCACCTATGTGGCACCAGATCTTTCGTGCTTGAGTGCCGGGACCTCATGGGAGCACCTCAAATGGGTGAAGGGGTAACGTGGGCTTCGCCTTTGGCTTGTTAGCCGCACCAGCACTTGGAGGAATAAATGTTTGAAGACCTGCGGGGCTATTTGCAGATGGCTAGCGGCCTCACCGAAGTTACCGCTGCTAAGGCCAAAGAGATTGCGATGGCGCTGGTAAGTCAAGGCTTGAATATGTCCGCGAAAGGCCCTGATGTGGTCGGGCAAGTGCAGGAGCTGGCCGATGATCTCGTGAGCACCAGCAAGGAGAATCGCGAAATGCTGTTGGGCCTGATTCGTTCCGAGGTTGATCGCGCGGTAGGGCGCATGGGCTTTGTGCGCGAGGACGAACTCGCAGCACTTCGCCGCCATGTGCAGCGCCTCGAGCAGCAGTTGCTAGATCTAAAGTCTGATGCTGGCGAGAGCGCTCCGAAGCAAGCGGCTCAACCTCCGGTAAGTGATTCGGTTGCGCCTGCAGACATTCCACTGAAAAAGAAGAAGAAGAAGGTCGTTGTCGTTAATGAAGGAGCCAAGGGTGTCTGACGAAGATCTCGAAATTGATGACGTACTAGTACTCGAAGAAGTTAACACCGAGTTAGCCCTAGCTGTTTGGGAACCAACGGGCGATATCGGCATCGACGCGGCATTAGATGAGTTAACCCAGCTTGAAGATCTGCCGCCAGGTGAGCGAATCGCAGTCTACGAAGGCGTCCATCGGCAGTTGCATCAGCGGCTGGCCGATCTAAGCACCGGCCCGTAGTCAGAAGTGGTCCTGCGCCGGCTCGACGCAGAATTGACGAGGCGGGGGTTGGCTCGTTCGCGTGATCATGCCCGTTTGCTAATCACTGAGGGAAATGTGCTAGTGCGCGGCACGGTAGCGCTGAAGCCCGCCACCCAGGTCGACAGTGATGCGTCAATAGTTGTCAATGATGTCGATGAAGGCGCTCACTATGTCTCACGTGGTGCACACAAGCTCATTGGCGCCCTAGATGCATTTCCTGAGTTTAAGGTTGCCGGTCGCGATGGGCTTGATGCCGGTGCGTCAACCGGTGGGTTTACGCAAGTCTTGCTAGAACGAGGGATCACTCGGGTGCTGGCGGTGGATGTTGGGTATGGCCAGCTGGCTTGGCCGTTGCGCGGTGACCCACGGGTTCACCTAATGGAGCGCACGAACGTTCGTACCTTGGGCGCGGAGAAGCTGCCTTGGCTGGCATCGGTGGTAGTCGCCGACCTCTCATTTATCTCCCTAGAGGTGGTACTTCCGGCGTTGGTCGCCTGTTCGGCTCCAACCGCTGACTACCTAGTGATGGTGAAACCCCAATTCGAGGTTGGAAAAGAGGCGGTCGGGGCGGGAGTGGTTCGCGACCCAGAGTTGCGGGTGGGGGCTGTGCGGTCAGTGGCCCTCGCGGCAACTCGGCTGGGGCTACGCGTACGGGGGGTGGTTGCAAGTCCGCTGCCTGGGCCGGCGGGCAATGTGGAGTACTTCCTTTGGCTTGAGCAGGTCGAACCAGGTGATCGAGATAATGGGGATAATGGTCTAAGTGCGGCAGCACTTGATGTCGCGATCTGCACCGCAGTCGAGGAAGGGCCGGCATGAGTGGTTCAGCAACCCGGGTGTTGTTGGTTATCAATCCGCGCCGTTCGGAGGCCAGAGAGGTAGCGCTATTGGTTGCAAATGCGCTGCAGGCTGAAGGTGTCAAAGTCTCGATGGCGGCTGACGACCTTGATCAGTGGGCAGCGGTAGCTGGCGAAAGTGATGGCCCCCCCGAAGTTGATGCAGTCTCGGCTGATGAGCACGCCGGGGATGGTTGCGATGTCGTGGTGGTGCTCGGGGGTGATGGGACGATCCTGCGTGGGGCTGAAAGGGCGCGGGCATCTGGTGCGCCAATTCTTGGAGTCAATCTCGGCCACGTCGGCTTCCTTGCCGAGGCAGAGTCCGAAGAGGTTGATGCGGTTGTCGATGCGGTAATCAATCACCGTTGGCATGTTGAAGAACGCATGGCCATAGAGGTACGTATCTTGGTTGCCGGTGAACTCGTCGCGCAGACTTGGGCACTAAATGAGATCAGCATTGAAAAGCTCTCTCGCGAGCGCATGATCGACCTTGTTGTCGAGGTAGATGGGCGTCCACTTTCGCGTTGGGGGTGTGATGGCGTGGTAGCTGCAACGCCAACTGGTTCCACTGCATACGCGTTCTCTGCTGGTGGCCCAGTGGTGTGGCCCGAGGTAGCGGCATTGCTGGTGGTGCCTCTGAGCGCGCATGCCTTATTTGCGCGCCCGTTGGTGGTTTCACCGCGCAGTGTTATTGCCTTTGAGATTCAGCCTTTTAGTTCAGCGGTGCTTGCTGCTGACGGCCGACGAATGTTCGAGGTGGCCGAAGGTGCGCGCGTCGAGGTTCGTCAGCATCCGCAGCCAGTGTTATTTGCCCGACTCGCGACCGCGCCGTTTACCGATCGGCTAGTGGCGAAATTTGATTTGCCAGTTCAAGGCTGGCGGGGCGGAACTCGAGGCACTGCGTGATCGAGAGTTTGCGGATACGCGGGCTAGGCGTCATCGATGATGCGGTCATCGCATTTGGTTCGGGCCTAACCGCGATTACCGGCGAGACCGGTGCCGGGAAAACAATGGTCCTTACCGGCTTGAGCTTGCTCTCCGGTGGTAAATCCGACGCTCAGGTGGTACGTCACGGAAGTGATCGCGCTGAAGTCGACGGGGAGTGGTCACTTGTTGAAAAAGACTCGTTAACTGTACTTAATCGCCTGAGCGAAGCTGGTGCTGAAATAGATATTGAGCAGGGGAGAGCGCAAGTGCTGCTGGCTCGCGCGGTTTCCGGTGAAGGCCGCAGCCGGGCGTTCGCCGGTGGGCGCACCGTCCCGGTGACCCTCTTGCAAGAAATCGCGGGCGATCTCGTGGCGGTGCACGGGCAGTCTGAGCAATTGCGCTTACGGCAATCCGGTAAGCAACGTGAGCTTTTGGATCGCTACGCGGGTGCTGCAGCCGCGAAATTACTCGCCGACTATCAAAGTGCCTTCACCAATTGGCGCCAGGTGCGTGCCGAAGTACAGGAGTTGACCGGGCAGCGGGAAAATCGGGCGCGCGAGGCGGCCATGTTGGCAATTGGTATCGCCGAAATCGAGGCGGTGGCCCCGCTTCCGGGAGAGGACCTTGACTTAGATCGTCAATCCGCGTTATTGGTGCATTCGGGCACCTTGCTCGAAGATGTTGCAACCGCCCACTTGGCACTTGTTGGCACCGACGAGGCAATTGTCACCGGATCGGGCGCGGGCAACGCAAATGTGCTGTCCGTCTTGGCCGCTGCGACCAAAGCCCTGGATAGGGCGGTTGAGGTCGACCCGCAGTTGACTCCTGTCCGCGATAGATTTCGCGAAATCAGCAGCATCGCCGCTGATACTGCCGTCACCTTGTCCTCGTATGCGAGTGAGATTGATGCTGATCCGGCGCGCCAAGCTTGGGTTGAGGAGCGACGAAATGCATTGGCTGGCCTCCGGCGCAGATATGGCGCGACCGTGGACCAAGTGCTCGAGTGGCTGGAGCAGGCTAAAGGAACCGTGGCTGAAGTCTTCGGTGACGAAGATCGACTCGCGGTGCTTGCCGAGCAAGAATTGGCAGCACAGGCGACCGTTACCAAGTTGGCGGCAAGTTTGTCAGCGGCTCGCATCAAGGCTGGAAAACGATTTTCCATTGCCGTCACCGACGAGTTACAAGCTCTAGCAATGCCTGACTCGGTATTGGATGTCAGTATTGAGACGGTGGTAGAGCTATCTCAATTTGGCTCGCACGGCGCCGACGAAATCGAGTTCTTACTCCAACCCCATGTGGGGTCAAGCCCGCTGCCAATCGGTAAGGGAGCTTCAGGTGGTGAACTTTCTCGGGTGATGCTCGCCATCGAAGTGGTGCTGGCCGGAGTTGACCCTGTGCCTACCTTCGTATTCGACGAAGTGGATGCCGGGATCGGGGGTCGTGCCGCGGTCGAGGTCGGCCGCCGGTTAGCACGGCTGGCCCGAACCGCCCAAGTAATCGTGGTCACCCATCTACCCCAGGTGGCGGCATTCGCGGACCAGCACGTGGTTATTGCAAAAAGCGCCGATGGGCTAGTTACAGCATCGAGTGTGACCGCGGTTACGGGCGCGGCGCGCATTAGCGAGTTGGTGCGCATGTTGTCAGGCTTGACCAACTCGCAAGCTGGCGCCGCCCACGCCGAAGAACTCCTCGATTTGGCGTCCCAAGAGCGGCTCGCTAAGTAAACACCTGCGCGTCAGGTTCGCCTCAGGTCAAATGACTGATAGTCTGATGTCCCGTGAGTTCAGTGAAGCAAACTAAGCATGTCTTCGTTACCGGAGGCGTCGCTTCCTCACTCGGTAAAGGGCTCACCGCCTCGAGTTTAGGTAGTTTGCTAGCGGCCCGCGGCTTGCGCGTGACAATGCAGAAGTTGGATCCATACCTCAATGTTGATCCCGGAACAATGAATCCCTTCCAGCATGGTGAGGTTTTCGTTACCGACGATGGCGCCGAAACCGATCTGGATATTGGTCACTATGAGCGCTTCCTTGATACCGAACTACATGGGTCGGCGAATGTCACCACCGGTCAGGTCTATTCCACGGTAATCGCCAAGGAGCGTCGCGGCGAGTATTTAGGCGACACTGTCCAAGTCATCCCGCACATCACGAACGAAATCAAGTCTCGAATTCGTCGGATGGCTGGCCCCGATGTCGATGTCGTCATTACCGAAGTAGGCGGCACGGTCGGTGACATCGAGTCACTTCCGTTTTTGGAAGCGGTGAGGCAGGTGCGCCACGAGGTAGGCCGAGACAATGTCTTTTTCCTTCATGTTTCACTGCTTCCCTATATCGGTCCATCAGGTGAATTAAAGACAAAGCCCACTCAGCATTCAGTCGCTTCGCTGCGCAATATCGGTATTCAGCCCGATGCCATTGTGTTGCGAGCCGATCGCCCAGTTCCAATAGCAATCAAGCGCAAGATCTCCTTGATGTGTGACGTTGACGAGGAAGCCGTGGTCGCAGCGGTTGATGCAGCAAGTATTTATGACATCCCCAAGGTGCTGCATACCGAAGGACTCGACGCCTACGTTATTCGCCGGCTTGACTTACCATTTCGTGATGTGGATTGGACCAGATGGGATGACCTGCTGCGCCGGGTTCATCATCCAGCCAAACAGGTAACCATTGGCTTAGTGGGCAAGTATGTAGACCTACCGGATGCGTACCTTTCGGTTACCGAAGCAATGCGCGCCGGTGGCTTCCATAATGATTGCAAGGTTGAGATCCGCTGGGTCACTAGTGATGATTGCGCGAGTCCTGCTGGCGCCCGCGAGCAGCTCGAAGGCCTCGACGGCATTTTGGTACCTGGTGGCTTTGGGGTGCGCGGCATTGAAGGCAAACTTGGTGCGCTTCGATACGCACGTGAAAATGGAATTCCAACACTTGGTATTTGCCTCGGCTTGCAATGCATGGTGATTGAGTATGCGCGCAACGTTGCCGGACTTGCCGACGCTAACTCACTTGAATTTGACGAAACTACTGCGCACCCGGTGGTTTCGACCATGGCTGATCAGCGTGATGTGGTCTCCGGTGAGCGCGATATGGGTGGCACCATGCGCTTGGGTCTTTACCCGGCGAAATTACTTGAGGGATCGCAAGTGGCAAACACCTACGGGCTTCCGTATATTGACGAGCGTCACCGTCATCGGTTTGAGGTTTCGAACACTTATCGTCCAGCACTTGAAGAGTCCGGTCTGGTTTTTTCTGGAACGTCGCCAGATGGTCGTCTTGTTGAGTTTGTCGAACTCCCGGAGCAGGTGCACCCTTATTACATCGGCACTCAGGCACACCCCGAATTTCGCTCGCGGCCTACTAGGGCGCATCCACTGTTTATCGGCTTGGTCAGTGCAGCACTTGCTCGCGCGGAAAGTCGCGCTACGCAATTTGCCAGATGATTGAGCCCGGCGACGAGGAATGGGTAGGCGATGTCGCTGATACTCTTGAGCCCCGCCAGATAGTTGAATCCGCCAATCAATTTACCGGCCGGATTTGGTCAGTTCGTACCGACACCGTTAATTTCGATGGGCAACTTATTGAGCGCGACATCTTGTTACATCTTGGTGCGGTTGCGGTTATTGCACTCGATGATCAAGACCGAGTGCTTCTTATACGCCAGTATCGGCACCCGGTGGCGATGGCGCTATTTGAGCCACCGGCCGGATTACTTGATATCCCAGGAGAGCAACCGCAGGTAACCGCAGCCCGTGAACTGGCAGAAGAATCTGGCTTTCAGGCCGAAACTTGGCAGGTGCTAGTGGATTTCCTAAACAGCCCTGGCGGCTCAAGTGAGGGTATCCGTGTCTATTTAGCGCGGGGGCTGACACCACTGGTCAGCGGCCGGCCGGCCACGGGTGAAGCCGAGGAAGCATTTTTGCCAAGGGTGTGGGTGCCGCTGGCGGCAGCCAAAGACCTTGTCTTGAGCGGAGCGATAGGTAGCCCTTCGGCGGTCTGCGGGATTTTGGCGGCATGGGCTGCGCGAGATGCCGGCTGGGCGAGTTTGAGACCAGCTGATGCGCCGTGGCCGGTCCGAGCCACCCTCCTCGAGCAGGGGCGCGTGCACCTGGCCTAGTTGGGCCTACGATCTGATAAGTCCGTACTTCGATGCCGCGTTTGCGGCTGGTTTAGGAGGCACTGTGAAGGTCGGGGTTCCCCGCGAGGTCAAGACACATGAATATCGGGTTGCTATCACCCCGGCAGGAGTCCACGAATTAGTTGGGCACGGTCACGAAGTCTTTATCGAGGACAATGCGGGCTTGGGATCATCGATCATGAATGATGACTACCTAGCCGCCGGCGCGAAAATCTTGGAGACCGCCGACGAAGTATGGGCAATTGGCGACCTAATTCTTAAAGTTAAAGAACCGATAGCAAACGAGTATCACCGTATTAGATCAGGTCAAGTAGTTTTCACATATTTACATTTAGCCGCATCGCGCGAATGTACCGATGCGTTGATTAATTCAGGCGCCTCGGCAATCGCATATGAGACCGTTGAGTTGCCAGACGGCTCACTACCGCTGCTCGCGCCAATGTCTGAAGTAGCCGGCCGGTTGGCTCCTCAGGTGGGTGCCCATTCTTTGATGCGGGCCAATGGCGGCCGCGGCGTATTAATGGGCGGCGTCTCCGGCGTATATGCGGCCAAAGTAGTTGTTTTAGGAGCCGGAGTAGCCGGCATGAACGCCGCGGTAATAGCACTTGGTATGCAAGCCGAGGTGCTATTACTCGATAAGAATATTGCACGACTTCGGCAGGTAGATGCCATCTATCAAGGCCATATGCAAACAATTGCCTCGAACTCATATGAAGTTGAGCGCGCGGTGATTGACGCCGATCTAGTCATCGGGGCCGTGCTGGTGCCGGGGGCTAAAGCGCCGAAACTGATCAGCAACGATCTGGTCTCGCGGATGAAACCTGGGTCAGTCTTAGTAGATATTGCCATCGACCAAGGCGGCTGTTTTGAGGATTCTCGGCCCACCACCCATTCCGACCCCACCTACCCCGTTCACAACAGCGTTTTCTATTGTGTAGCAAATATGCCGGGTGCCGTGCCGTACACCTCAACCTATGCGTTGACCAATGTAACCCTGCCCTATGCGGTGGCTTTAGCCGATAAAGGCTGGAAGCAGGCGTTACGTGATGATCACGCACTGGCGCTTGGGTTAAATGTTCACGCCGGGCAGATCACCTATGGTGCGGTTGCTGAATCGTTTGGACTCGCGCGCGTATCGCTAGAAGAGGTCTTGGCCTGAGGTCCGGGCTTGCCACGGCGATAGCTGGATATCTCGATCACATCACAATCGAGCGCGGGCTATCGGGCAATACCGTTTCGGCTTATCGGCGTGATCTGACCCGGTATGAGAACTGGTGCCAGATGCGAGGTTTGGTCGACGTTCGGTCAATAACCACGAATGATGTTGCAGATTTCGCGGCTTCACTTCGATTGTCTTCGGTTTTTGGCGGTGCCTTGTCGGCGGCGAGCGCGGCGCGGACGGTGGTTTCGGTCCGCGGATTCCATCGCTTTGCGCTACTCGAGTCTTTGACAGATGTTGATCCAAGTTGTGATGTGCAGCCGCCTAGTACTTCGCGCAGGTTGCCTAAGGCACTTGATTATGTTGACGTGGAGAGGTTGATCTCCTGCGCTGGTGATTTAGATTCACCCATCGGTTTGCGGGACCGAGCGCTGTTGGAGTTGTTGTACGGAACCGGCGCCCGCATCACTGAGGCCATAACGCTAGATGTGGATGATATTGATTTAGTGAATCGGACTGTCACCGTGGTCGGTAAGGGTGATAAGCAGCGCAAGTTGCCACTTGGTGATTATGCAGCGCGGGCGATTGATGCATATTTTATAAGGGCGCGTTCGGTTTTTGCGGTTAAGGGCCGCGGTACTTCACGGGTGTTCTTGAACACTCGAGGAGCCCCACTAAGTAGGCAAAGTGCTTGGTCGGTGTTGCAATCTAGTGCCGAGCGCGCCGAACTCGATGCGAAAGTGAGCCCACATACCCTTCGGCACAGTTTCGCCACGCACCTACTTGAAGGCGGCGCTGATGTGCGCGTAGTGCAGGAACTACTCGGACACTCTTCGGTTACCACCACCCAGATTTACACGCTGGTGACCGCCGATACGCTAAAGCAGGTCTATCTCACCAGCCACCCCAGGGCGCTATGAAAAAACTTCAAACGCTAACTATTCGATCGGCACTAGTTTTCGGTGTTGGGCTCGGTGTGATTCTTGGTTTTTGCGGGCCTTTGGCGGCGTTACCGCGCTCCAACGAGGTTGGAGTCAGCGAAGTAATTGGGACAAGTGGGCAAGGGCGGGCCATAGTCGCCACGCGATACGGGTCGAAGTTGGCTAATACGAGGGTGGTCGTGGTTGGCCAAATGCACGGTAATGAACGTGCGGGTAGACGGGTAACTAGTGAGATCGCTCGCCGATTGGGCAGCGGGAATGAACTCCCAGCGGATTCGGCCATCTGGCTTATCAGCAGCATCAATCCAGATGGCGCTGCGGCGAACACTCGGGCAACTGCTTCCGGGGTTGACCTAAATCGCAACTTTCCAGCGGCCTGGCTCCAGCAGGGCCGAGGTGGCTCAAGATGGTCCGGCCCCAGCGCTGGCAGTGAGCCCGAGTCTGAGGCTGTCATGGCTTTTTTGGAGCGCACGGATCCCACCGCGCTGCTGTCATTTCACCAACCATTTGCTGTCGTTGACCTAACCCACCCGGCTAGTCGTCCTGCCGGTCGGCGGCTGGCGAACTGGCTCGGGCTGCCGGCGGAGGTGGTGGGGTGCCCCGGTCCTTGCCACGGCACCATGACCGGCTGGGTTGATGGCAAACTCGGGGCCATCGCCTTGACCGTCGAATTGCCGAAACTGGTCACCTCGGAGAGAGTTGCGCGTTCAGCCACGGCCGTGCTCCGGCTCACTAAGTGGCTGGCCCGGTAGGCTCAGGCCTGCTAACGGTTAGTCAATAAACTTGGTCACGAGCCATTTGTTTATGGGCCAGCCTTTAACGAGCCGGTTGTTTATACCCCGATTGAGCGAAAGAAAGGGTCACCATGGATTCCGACGACCCGAACTTCAAGCGAGTCGCCCGCGATATCCCCGAACCGTCCGTGCTGACCTCCCACGGCCCGGCACGAGTTATTTCGATGGTGAATCAAAAAGGTGGCGTGGGCAAGACAACGTCAACGGTTAGTTTAGGCGCGGCACTTGCTGGCTACGACCGCAAAGTGCTACTCGTAGATTTTGACCCACAGGGCGCGCTCTCCGTTGCGCTGGGCCTGAATCCTAACGAGATGGAATTAACTGTTTACAACTTGCTTACCCAGAGCGACTGCCATATTGGCGATGTCATCGTGTCCACCGAAGTTGAAAACCTAGATCTGCTGCCAAGTAACATCGATTTGTCGGCAGCCGAGCTCCAATTGGTCAGTGAGGTTGGTCGAGAGCATGCACTCGGCAGGGCACTTGAGCCGGTATTGGGGGAGTACGACGTAATCCTGATTGACTGCCAGCCTTCCCTTGGCCTTCTGACTTTGAACGCGTTGACGGCAAGCAGCGGGGTTATTGTTCCCATGGAGTGTGAGTACTTCGCCCTTCGCGGTGTTGCGCTACTCAAGGACACCCTCGACAAAGTCACCGCCAGGTTGAACCCAAGCCTAAAAATTATCGGGGTCCTGCCAACCATGTACGACCCGAGAACACTGCATAGCCGCGAGGTTTACCAAACAGTGGTCCAGGCGTTCGGTGATCTAGTGTTTCAGACGGTGATCAATAGAACGATTAAATTCCCAGATGCTGCAGTCGCTGGCGAACCGATCACGCAATTTGCACCGGGTAGTTCCGGCGCCAAGGCCTACGAGCAGTTGGCGCGGGAGGTTCTAGACAGGTGACCGCACCGACTGACATGGTCGAGGCAGCAGCCGAGCAGGCCGCCGATGGGGGCACCCGTTTAACCGGTGGATTCTTAGTTCGCGTCGGTGACTTCGAGGGCCCATTTGATCTACTGCTTTCGCTAATCTCGAAGCATAAGCTTGAAGTAACTGAAATAGCTCTGCACCAAGTCACCGATGAGTTCATCGGCTACATCCGAGCAAAGGGTTCCGAATGGGAACTGGATGAAGCTAGCAGCTTCTTAGTTGTTGCAGCCACCTTGCTCGATCTAAAAGCTGCCCGGCTCTTGCCGAGCGGTGAAGTTGAGGACGAAGAAGACCTCGCATTACTCGAAGCTAGAGATATTTTGTTTGCTCGGCTTTTGCAGTATCGGGCCTTTAAAGAGATTGCCACGATATTTGCCCAGCGATTCGATTTGGCCAGTAGGCAGGTACCGCGCACGGTTGGCCTTGAACCACATTTTGCAGCCATGCTGCCAGAGGTGCTGCTTGGCCTTGGGCCGGAGCAATTTGCCGCACTTGCTGCGCGGGCTCTTGCCCCAAAACCCGTTGAATCTGTATCGGTCTCGCACCTGCATTTACAACGGGTAAGTGTGCGTGAGCAGGCCGATATTATTGTTGAACGTTTACGTCGGCAGCGGGTGTCGACATTTCGAGCTTTGATCGCCGATTGCGACACCACGTTGTTGATTGTGGCCAGATTCTTGGCACTTTTGGAGTTATATCGTGAAACGGTTGTGGCATTCGAGCAGATCACGCCACTCGGTGACTTAACGATCCGCTGGACGGGAACAGATGATGGATCTATAGACGTTACCGATGAGTTCGATGTTGAACGCGCGATCGATGACGTACTGCCCGAGCAAGGGATAGAGGTGGATGTTAATGAGTGAGTCCATGACCGAACCAGATGACATTACAGATGGTATTGGCGCTCCATCAATTGCTGCGGCAATCGAGGCCCTTTTGCTGTTGACTGATGAGCCGATGAGCGTCCTGGCCTTGGCTGAGGCCATCAAGTGCCCATCTGATGACGTCTGGGAGAGCGTCCACGAACTTGCGAAGCAATATACCGAGCAAGGTCGCGGGTTTGAACTGCGCGAAGTTGCCGGTGGATGGCGCTTTTATACGCGGGCCGATTGCGCACAATTAGTTGAACGCTGGGTACTCGATGGCCAGCAGGCGCGCCTCACCCAAGCCTCCCTTGAGACGCTAGCAGTGATCGCTTATCGACAGCCGGTTTCGCGCGGTCGCATCAGCGCTATCCGCGGAGTGAATGTTGATGGAGTGATCCGAACTTTGCTGAGCCGCGGACTGATAGCAGAAGGGGGCGACCAAGGTGATTCCGGAGCAATTCTTTATGTCACAACCTCGCACTTCCTTGAGCGCTTGGGCATTGCCTCCCTTGATGACCTCCCACCGATCGCCGAACACCTACCGGATCTAGCTGACCTCGATGACGTACTTGATTCGGTAGCC
>CAEZZA010000007.1_pt1 | contig 14423 bp, 10 predicted proteins | sample 7265981 | NCBI WGS metagenome assembly CAEZZA01 (sample SAMEA6813947, study PRJEB35770) | uncultured Actinomycetes bacterium | biome: Freshwater; feature: Freshwater reservoir; material: water | place: Czech Republic | collected 2016-08-15 | depth 30m m
GATTGGCACTGATTGGCGCCGATCCGCAGGTCGAACTGATTGAGGCCCTCGAGGGCCCGAGTCTTTACCACGAGTGGATTGAAGAACACGGATACGGGCAGCACCACATCGGTTTTTGGGTTGATTCATACGACGACGTGATCGCCCAATGCGCCGAATCGGGTGTTGGTGTTACTCAAACTGGAAAAGGCTACGGGGTCAATGGTGATGGGGGATTTGCCTACCTTGACACTCTTGAAAGTCTTGGTGTCATTCTGGAAGCAATTGAGGTGCCCGCGGTGCGCCGCCCAAGTGAACCAATACCAGAGTAGAAGTGGGTGAAGCGGCTTGCCAGTTGGGATCCCCGGTCTAACGGGATTTGATCATTTCGGTTTCACCGTGCCTGATCTCGATGAGGCGCACTCGTTCTTGGTTGATGTAATTGGCTGTGAGTACCTTTATACCCTTGGTCCGTTTCAGGACGATACCGGCGGTTGGATGGCGGAGCACTTAAATGTGGATCCGCGAACAGTTATGCGGGAACTTCGATTCTACGCGTGCGGCGGGCGAGCGATTTTCGAGGTTTTTCAGTACGAGGCGAAAGAGCAAAACCGCGCCTCTCCATTGAACAGCGATATCGGTGGGCATCATGTCGCGTTGTATGTTGAGGACCTTGATACGGCAATTACCTATCTTGAATCAAAGGGTGTGAAAATCCTTGGCGAACCAACGGTTAGCAAAGGCCCAAGCCTTGGACAGCGCTGGGTCTATTTCGTATCGCCATGGGGTATGCATTTTGAGCTTGTTAGTTACCCAACCGGCAAGGCTTTCTTCTCACCCGGGTATATCCGGCCAGAATCTCCAAATGCTCTCGGCAAGTAGAGCGAGTTAATTATGCCACCTGGAACTTCCGACGTAGTGCCTTCCGCGGTGGCAAGCCAGCGGGTGGCAGATAGTTTGCGTGAGTTAATTCTGTCTGGCCAACTTATGGCCGGCACACGTATCCGGCAGGAAGATATCGCAATTCAACTTGGCGCTAGTCGATTGCCAGTCCGTGAAGCATTGCGCATTCTTGAGTCCGAGGGCCTAACGACCCTGAAAGCCAATTCTGGCGCGTGGGTTTCTAGAGTGGATCTTGAAGAGTGTCGCGCTATCTACAAGATTCGCGAGCGAGTTGAGCCACTTGCCCTTCAAGAAAGCATCCCGCACTTAACTGCCCGAGATCACGCAGAGTTAGATCGAATCCAAGATGAAATTGAGAATGTTACGGATGTTGAGACTTTCTTGGTGCTCGATAGGGAGTTGCACCGCCTTACTTATAGTGCCTGCCAGATAGATCTCTTGTTATCAATGGTGCAAAGATTTTGGAATACCACTCAGCATTACCGCAGGGCATATTCCACCATCACACGGCACGAAAGGCAATGGGTTATCAACGCTGAGCATAGACTTTTGATAGACGCCATGAAGAGGCGTGATATTGAGGATGCCGAGCGGGTACTTATCGGCCACATTCGCCGCACGAGGCATGAGCTTGAACAGCATCCTGAGCTCTTTGAACACCCACATCGTGTTGATGATCAGGGGTATCCGTCTACACGTAATCTTTAGCGCGTAACAATCTAAAAACTTGGGTTACGAGAAGAGTAGAACTGGGTTCTCGATTATGGAAACAAACTTTTGCATCCAACGTGCTGCAGTGGCACCGTCGACAGGGCGGTGATCTACTGAAAGTACAACACGCAGCACTGAAGCAATTTCAATCCGATCACCATTGACGACGGGCTCGCGCGTCACCGCCCCGACAGCGAGAATTGCCGCTTGCGGAGGATTAAGTATTGCCGAGAACTCCTCAGCCCCGAACATGCCAAGATTTGTTATAGTGATGGAACCACCGTCAAGTTCAGCCGGTTGGATCTGCCCGACGCGTGCACGCGATACGAAGTCCGATACCTGGCTTGATATCTCGGTCAGGCTCAGCGCGTCGACGCCTAAAATTACTGGGGTGAGTAAACCGGTTTCGGTAGCAATGGCCACCGAAATATCTACCCCCTTAAAGTGACGTGTTGCATCGTCGCCCCACGTGACATTCATGGCTGGCACAAGAGTGTGCGCCTTGGCGATGGCCTTGATTAGCAAATCATTGATGGAAAGCTTTGCGGTACCTTGTTCATTTAGTATTGCGCGCGCTTGCAATAGGGCATCGACTCGGCAGGTACCTCGCAAATAGAAGTGTGGCGCGGTCTGCTTACTGTGAGAGAGTCGGGCGGCAATCGCCTTTCGCATTCGGGTGTGCGGAATATCTTCGTATTGCGACGACGTGCCGTGTGCGACGTTCACTGTTTGAGTATTTGAGGCACTCTTGATTGCCGCTCGGATATCTCTTCGCACAATTCGCCTGCCTGGGCCTGTGCCGGCAATACCATCGAGTGCAATGCCCGAGTCCCTTGCCATTTTCCGTGCTAATGGACTAGCAAAAATACGTGCAGAGTCAGGGGTGCCTGCCGGAACAGTTGGGCTAGGGGGAGTCTTTGATTCAGAGCCGTTAGGCACTTCAGAGCTAATCGGTACAGCGTCGGACTTTGCACTTACCCCGAGTGCGGCTAGTGCAGCAGCAATATCGATGCCCGTCTCGCCAGAATCTCCAACCAGGGCGATCGGTGAACCAACGTCAACCTGCGCGCCATTTTGGACTAGAAGGCTAAGGAGGACTCCATCGGATTCAGCTTCAAGGTCAACGGCGGCTTTCTCGGTTTCGACCACCGCGAGTGATTGCCCGGTGGTGAAGGCTGAGCCTTCCGCCAGCAGCCAATTGGCCAACGTGGCTTCAACTGCATTTGCAGCAATCTCCGGCATCCGAAGAATATGTGCCATAGAGAGTTCACTCCTCGAGTAGTGGACGTGATGCCAATAAGTGGAAAGGTTGTTAACCGCAAATTTCGCGGAGTTTGGATATCACTTCTTCGGACCGAGCAATTGCAGCCCTTTCAAGAACTTTGCTGATACTCGGCGACGCGATGCCACCGGTCACGCGCTGCACCGGCTGATCTAGGTAGTCAAAGAAACGTCGTTGAATTTCATCCGAGAGCCACGCCCCGTAGCCAGTACCAAGGGCTCCTTGCTCAACTATCAGGACATTATTTGTCTTTCTAAGACTTTCACCGATGGTCTCCCAATCAACACTTGCTCGATCGAGCCAACGCAGATCTATCACTTCGGCATCAATATTGCCGAGTGATTCGACCGCGGTCAGACATTCATTAACCATGGACAAGTAGGAGAGAACTGTTATCTCTTCTCCGGGGCGCCGGATCGACGCTTTGCCAATTTCGATGAAGTAATCGAAATCCTCAGTAGGGGCAGGCCAAGTTGAGGTATAGAGATCGACATGCTCGAGGACCAATACCGGATCTTTGCAACGGATAGCGCTATTCATCATTCCGACGTAGTCGAATGGATTTGAAGGTGCCGCAATGCGCCAGCCAGGAGCTGTCACGTAGATGCCGGCAGGGTCCATTGAGTGCTGTGATCCGTAACCGGTTCCCATTGCGACTTTGCCGCGCAGCACTAATGGAACATCACTATCGCCACCAAACATATGTCGCGCTTTACCAATTTGATTGAATATTTGGTCAGCTGCCACCCACATGAAATCGGCGTACATGAGTTCGACAATGGGAATGAATCTGCCATCAAGTGCGATTCCACCACCTAGTCCAACGAAGGCATTCTCGCTAATTGGAGTGCCCAGGACTCGATCGGGATACGATGCGGAGAGCCCTTTTGTTGCGCCATTTGTACCGCCATTTAGTCGGTGAATGTCTTCACCCATCATGACAATGCGTTCGTCGGTCTCCATGCGGCGCGCAAAAGTGTCGGCTATTACGTCCACAAACTTTCGATCTTCAATGGCACCGCTAAAAGTGTTTAGTTCTTCGAAACGCACATCTGCGAACTCAGATAAGTCGCCGCGTACTCCGACATCAACGAAGTTCGTGTCCGGCCACTCCGATAACTTGATGCGACGCTGCCCTGGTTTGCCGTCTGGGTCGTCCTCAAGGAGCAGATCGCCGATTTCTTCCATAGCGGCATTGGCTCGGGTAATGCAGTTATCAATTTGATCCTGGGTCAAAATTGATCGCCGAACTAGATGCTCTGCAAGAAGCTGCAGCGGGTCGCGACCCACCCAGTGAGCTTCTTCTTCTTTAGTGCGGTACCCAAATGCGCTGCCGGGGAACGGACCGTTTTGGTGAAAGTAGCGATAAACGTCAGCTTCAATAATTGTTGGCCCGCTGCCGGAACGCATATGTGCTAGGGCCTCCTGCATCGCAAGGTGCACCGACATTGGATCCATTCCATCGACTTTCCAGCTTGGAATCCCAAAAGCTAGCCCGCGAGCGGAAAGGCGGGGCTCACCTGTTGCTTCTTGCACCGTGGTAGCTACCGCATACTGATTATTTTCGATAAAGAAGCAAATAGGCAATTTCCATGCTGAGGCAAGATTCATGCTCTCCAGCACTGATCCAATATTTACTGCCCCGTCCCCGAAGTAGGTAACCGAGACGGCGTCGGTACCCGCAAAGCGATTTGCCCACGCAAATCCGGCGGCCTGCGGCACCCCACCGCCCACAATGGCGTTAGTGCCCATTGCTCCGGCTTCTTTCCACTGCAGGTGCATTGATCCACCGCGGCCCCGGCAATAGCCACGAGCCAGCCCACAGATTTCGGCGAGGCTTCGGGTCAGGACCTCTCGCACGGCTGGAGTCAGGTCGGCGGTGGGGTCGATACCCGCTGGTTCAACATAGGCGAGGGCTTTGGCCAAGAACTGGTGGTGCCCTCGATGGGAGCCGTTGACTTCATCGGCGCCGGTTAGGGTGATTATTGAGCCGACGGCACCGCCTTCTTGACCGATACTTGAGTGTGCCGGCCCGTGGATTAGGCCTTTTCCGGCAAGGATTAACACGTACTCCTCGAACGACCGGATCAAAGCCAACTGGCTCAGCATGGAGGTTAAGAGCTTCGGATCGGCTTGATCCCAGTCATGCTCGGTGGCAGCTACTTCGACCCAGGGGGTGGCTGGAGCGAGTGGGGAGTGGGTAGCCATTGCTTATCTCCAAAACTCTGGTGCCATCGCCACCCATACTCAAAAATGGGCGTTGGGTGGTCCAATGGGCAGTTTCTAGTTGTTGGGTAGAGCATATTAACGAATGGATCCATTCGTTAAGTCATGTTATCCAATTGATACAAACTTATTCCCGTATTTGGGTTGACTCAGGTCTTTTATTCGGCAATCCTGCGCTTATCGGCTAATCGGTGGGATCCATGAGCTTGATTAATGGATCCAATTGGCCTGATCTTTCCTTTCGATAGAGCAAGTGCGACCTGGACGGAGCGAGAATGATAAAGCAGTTCGGTGATCTAACTTGGTGGTCTGATTTTCAAACTCAAATAAACTCAGATGATCAGTTTGCATCTTCAGCCAAGTACTTCAACGTCCGAGTTGGAATCAAAACCCCCGAGAGCAGTTGGACCATTGACGCACGTGACGGCAAAGTGGTCTCCGTGCAACCCGGCCTGTCACTTACCGGTGATGACATTGTGCTCATTGGGCCCGACAGCGAGTGGAACCGTATTCTCGACGGGAAGACCGACTGGTTTGAGGCAACCTCGCCAGGGCTTGGCCAACTAACTTTTGAGGGCAATATGGTCGCTGCCCTGCGCAATATCAAACCAATGTGGCGCTTGCTTATGGCGATGTCGAAGGCGGGCAAGGCGCCTGCGGTACCCGGACCATTTTCACCAGACCCGGTTCCGAGCGGGCGTGAAATATTGGGTAAGTACGTCGATGTCAAAGGGCTGCGGGCCCACTACGAGGAAGCTGGTCAGGGCCAGCCCATCGTATGTATTCACGCGGCTTGCCAAGACACCTTGATGTATCGGCACGTATTAGACGGGCTGTCTGATTCGTACCGAGTCATCTCAATTGATGCCCCGGGGCACGGTAAGTCCGCCGAACCGAAGACAGGCCCGTTGAACCACATCAGTCAGTTCGCGGAGTTCAACGAGAACTTCATGGAAGCCTTAGGCCTTGAGAATCCAATCATTATTGGCTGCTCAATGGGCGGCAATATGGTGCTCGAGTTGGGGGCTCGCCGCCCCAATTTCTATGCGGGAATTGTCTCATGTGAAGGCGCTGACTACACGCCTACGGTAAGCCCGTTCTTCTTGGAGATGCTAAATCTGAATGCGCCCCAGATCCTTGAGTGCTGGTCGCAGTCACTGACCGGCTACCGCACTCCCGCAGACCGGGCGCGTGAGGTGGTTTGGCAGATCATTCGCATAGCTCCTGAATACGCGGCCGGCGACCTAACCGGTTACGCGGGCTTCGATAAGCGCGATGTAGTCGGCACCATTAAGGCTCCGGTGCTTTTGCTGCGCGGTGACGCAGATTGGTTGGTTCCGCAGGCAATGGTCGAAGAGACCAGCAGTCGGATACCCGGAAGTCGAGTTGAAGTTCTCGCTGGCACCGGTCATTACCCAATGATCGAAAACCCGGTTGAATTCAACCAAGCTATTCGTTCGTTTGCAGATTCACTCGCCAAGTAAGTAGTCGTCTGCTTTAGCCAGACGCTTTCCCAATTGGTGAAACTAGAGATGGAGGTGTAAGCGAACGAATTTGGCCTGTTTCGCGCAATCCGGACCAGGCCGTGCACGATCATTTTAAAAAGTTCGTACGAGCAAGTCACAACATAAGGAGTAATAAATGCAGAGAAAGTTCATGGGCCGCAAGGCTCTGGCAGTCGGGGTGGTGTTCGGTCTTTCCGGCCTCCTAGCCGCCTGTAGTTCAGGTACCACGTCAAGTGAGACCTCAGCGGCACCAGCTGCCACTGAAGCTGCTGCCTCAGCGGCACCGGCTGCTACTGAAGCTGCTGCCTCAGCGGCACCAGCCGCCGCGGGCACATGCATCAACGACGTGTTTGGTGCGGGTGGACCAGAGGCCGGTCAAGGCGTCACCATCCCAGCAGGCATGCTCTTGGCGGTTACTGGCCAGGGCTCCTTCTTCGGTGATGTCATGAGCAAGGGCGCATTGCTTGCTGCTGACCAGATTCGTGAAGCTGGCGGCATGGATTACCAGATCACGATTGGTGACCACAAGAGCGGCGACGTCCCAACAGCCATCACCGAGACCAAGCGACTGATCTCCCAAGATGGCATTGAGGTCCTTCAGACTTCATACGGCGCACCTTCGGAAGCCATCATCCCGATCTTCCAAGAAGCTGGCGTCCTTACCTTCAACGGTGGCGGCTCCAGCCCGGCTCAGTTGAACCAGGATCTCCTTTACATGAACCGTATGGTTTACGCAGAGGATCCCGCACCAGGTGCACTTGCCTGGATCCATCAGACCTACCCAGATGCCACCAAGCTCGCGCTTATCGGCACCATGGAGAACGGCGTTGGAACCTTCAAGGAGACCGCTCCTGCAGCATGGAAGGCATTGACCGGCGGCGAGGTTGTTGCAGCCGAGCAGCATGACGTAGGTGCCACCGACTTCAAGGCACTCGCCGCGAAGATCAAGGCAGCCAACCCGGATGCCATCATGACCTTCAGCTTCGGCGATGACCTTGGCTACCAGGTCAAGGCACTTCGTGAGGCCGGTATCACCGTGCCGATCATGATGGACGAGTTCACTTCACAGGCAGCCAAAATTGGTGGCAGCGCCTATGACGGTGTTAACTTCGGCGTTGACTTCTACAGCACCGCCAACCCGAATCCTTGGAACCAGTGCTTCGTGGCTGCGTACCAGGCAAAGTACGGCGAGGACCCCGAGTACTACGGCTCGAACTACTACGAGCAGGTATTCATTGTTTGGGAACTCGTCAAGCGTGTAATTGCAGCCGGTGGCGACCCGAACGATGCCGCACAGTTGCAAGAAGCACTTTTGGCTGACCCGACCTTCAAGTCGGTATATGGTGGCGACGCCAGCACCGTAGGCATGGTTGCCCTCGACAAGGTAGATCACTCGATCTCCAAGCCGATGGGTGTCTTTGAGGTCCAAGGTGGGGTACCAACGTTGATCACCGAGATCCACAAGATCAAGAACGGTGATGATCCGATGACAGCGCTGGGCCCAGTCCAGTAGTCGTTAATAGGTAGTCGAAGGGGATCGCAGTGAATATTGATTTATTTGCGCAGTTGACGATTTCAGGGATTGTCCTTGGATCGTTCTATGCGCTGCTAGGTGTGAGCTTCGGTCTGATTTATCAGACGTCGAAGATCTTTCATCTGGCCAATGCGATCCCCTTCGCTGCTGCCGGTTATGGGGCGGTTTGGTCTGCGAGCACTTTGCACTTCCCGCTTTGGGCATCCCTAGTCTTCGGACTCGCGGTGGCCCTGGTGTTCGGTTTGTTAATTTTGATTTTGGGGTATTTCCCACTTATTAATAGAAATGCGACGCTACTATCGCTGTTTTTGGTATCCCTCGGGTTGACGATTGCATTCCCGAACCTGCTTCAGATTGTGTTCGGCACCCAAAATCTTCCACTTCAGACATTCGGGGCTGATGGTGAGTTGGGTAGCGCATTCGACAACAAAATATTCACTCTGGGCTTCATGACGATCACCTTGATAGATGTTCTAAAGGTTGTCGTCGCCTGGCTGGTAGTGCTAGCGGTCGTGCTGTTTGTGAACCGCACTCGTTCGGGGCGTTCGATTACCGCCCTACGAACGAATCCGACCATGGCAGCTGCGGTTGGTATCAACAGCCGCCGGGTCTATATTTTGGTTTTTGGGATCGGCTCAGTGATAGCCGGGCTCGGCGGCTTGTTCGTAACGGCCGAATTCGTGGCATCACCATCGATGGCACTGCAATGGACTCTGATCGGATTCATCGCGGTGTTCTTCGGTGGTATCGGGTCACTGACAGGTACTGCATTAGGTGGGCTAATTCTGGGGCTACTTAGTCAATGGAGTGGCCTTTTCTTGGGTGTGCAATTCGCGCCCGTGGTCGTCTTCGCCGCGCTGTTCATCATTTTGCTAGTTCGCCCGCAGGGCTTATTCGGGAAGGCGGCCGTCTGATGGGCTACTACGCGCAAATTGCCATCAATATCTTGGTCCTGCTGTCATTGAGCGTGTCGCTGAACCTACTGCTCGGGTACGCTGGCCGGGTCTCGATGGCGCAATCAATCCTTTTCGGTATTGGTGCATTTACGGCAGCTCGTTTCGCGCTCCCGGTTCGCACTGAGGATTACGACATCAATGTGTCGGGCGTGGGATATGGATTCGGCTGGCCTTGGTGGGCAGCAATCATCGCTGCCATCGTCGTCACTTTTATTGCGGCCTTGATTATTTCCTTACCGGCTGTGCGCCTGATTAAGGGTGAGTATTTGATCCTGTTGACCCTTGCTTTCCAGCTTGGTGGGCAGCAGATCATGAATGTTTGGGAGGTGGTTACCGGTGGTCCATTCGGGGTTGCTGGAATACCCTCGATAAAAATCGGGGGCGTCTCCTTCGCGACCTTGAAAGCAGATAGCACCATTCGATTCGCGCTGCTTATGCTGCTGGTCACCGTAATTGTGATCCTGATTTGTTGGGGTTTGGGTGAATCGCCGTTTGGGCGACTCCTGAAGACGCTCCGCGAACAGGAGACCGTGCTCCCGAGTCTCGGGAAAAAGTCAGCACGTCCTGAACTACTGACCTTTGGAATCACAGCGGGGATCGCTGGCGGTATTGGCGCACTATTTGCCTTCTCGCAAGGTGCGATGACGCCGGTGAACTTCAATCTAGATCTTTCAATCCTGATTGTTTCAGTGGTTGTACTCGGTGGAACCGGCAACCTCCTTGGCACCGTAGTTGGCGCATTTATTCTCGGCGCATTAGACCCGATTCTTACCAACACGCTTGGTGATGACGCTATCCCGTGGCGTGCGGTAATTTATGGTGGCGCCTTGGTCGTGATGATGATGGTCCGGCCACAGGGGCTGATACCAGAAGGCACAGGGGCCGGCCTATTCAAACGCAAGAAGGCACCGGAAAACCTGACGGTGGACGAGGCTATGGAGCGGCTAGCCCGCGTTACCACAGCCCAGTCGGTCGCCGGGGCGGCGGCACTCGAAGTCGTGGATTTGAAGAAGAGCTTCGGTGGGCTGGTGGCAGTGGGCGGTGCTTCCTTCACGATCCCAGAAGGCAAAATCACAGCGCTTATCGGGCCGAACGGCGCCGGTAAGACCACGATCTTCAACATGATCACGGGAATGATGTCAGCGGACTCGGGCAAAGTCATACTTCATGGGCAGGACATAACCGGTCAATCACCGGTAGCTATTGCCAGACGTGGAATGGCTCGGTCGTTCCAGGATGTTCGGATCTGCGAGCGCATGACGGTGCTAGACAATGTCGCGGTCGCGGTACCGAATCAACCCGGTGAAAGCATTTTGCAACTTATCTTCCGGCCGATGCACACTCGTCGTGCCGAAAAGCAGGCCCGTAACCGCGCGATGGAATGCCTCGCCCTCTTTGGGATGGCAGACAAGGCGATGGTGCGAGTTGGTGAGCTCTCATATGGCGACCAAAAGTTGGTGGCGATTGCCAGGTTGCTAGCCACAGACTGCGATGTTTTGCTCCTTGACGAGCCCACAAGTGGTGTGGACCCGGCGAATGTCGAAGGTGTCATGCAAGGTGTGAGTCGACTACGGGACTTGGGTAGGACAGTTTGTCTCGTGGAGCATTCAGTTCACTTTGTGCAGCAATTGGCTGACCGCGCAGTCTTCTTGGATCAAGGAATTGTCCTGGCCGAGGGCACGGTCGATGAGCTCATTAATAAGCAAGAACTCGCCGACCTGTACTTCGGGTCGTGATTTTGATGGATGGAGCTTCAGTGAGTGACGCCGAGAGCATCCTTCTCGATGCAAAGACTATTACCGCCGGCTATGGCAAGCGGCGGGTCTTGACCGGAGTAGATATTCACGTTAACAAGGGTGAGATCGTCGGCGTGCTCGGACACAACGGTGCGGGCAAGTCCACACTTCTCAAGTGTGTTTTCCGAATGATCCCAATCGAGTCCGGCGAACTAACGTTTAAGGGTGCCTCCATAGTCAAGAGTTCCAGTGTTAATACGGCCGCATCAGGTATGAGCTTCACCCCTTCAGAAAAGCCGATCTTCCGCGACTTAACCGTGACCCAAAACCTCGAGTTGGGTGCGTACACGGTGCGCAGCAGCACGGTCATGCGCGAACGCATGGATGAAGTCATGCAAATCTTCCCAATTTTGGGTGAGCGTAAGAGCCAACTAGCTGGACGATTCTCGGGAGGGCAACAGCGGCAGCTGTCTCTGGGGATGGCACTTATGGTGCACCCTGAGTTGATGTTGCTAGATGAGCCTTCACTAGGCATTGCCCCAGCGGTAGTTAACAAGACTTTTGCGACGATCCGCGAATTAGCTCTAGAGCGCGGCACCAGCGTGTTAATCGTTGAGCAGAACGTTAAGGCGCTCGTTGGCATCGCCGATCGCATTTACGTGCTTCGAAACGGCGAAATCGTGCTAGAAGAAACAAAGGCCCAGGCCCAAGCTCGTACCGAATGGTGGCACCTTTTCTAAGGGCGGCTTGGACTATCTAGTCGCACTTATTTCGTGAACCAAGGAGAGCTGAATGAATGCGACGGCGGGCCCGATGAGGGGCGTGACGTCGTATGGAGATCAAGGATTCAGTAGGTTTCTGCGCGGCGCTTTCCTTGCGGCCGCTGGTTACGACGGCGAAGACCTTAATCGCCCCTTGGTTGGCATCTCGGATCTGCGCTCCGATTACAACCCATGCCACCGGGGTATGGGCGAGATAATCGAAAATGTTAAGCGCGGTGTGCTGCAAGGCGGCGCGCTCCCCATGGTTTTCCCCACGATGAGTTTGGGCGAGACTCTGCTTTCGCCGACCTCGATGCTCTTTCGCAACCTTTTAGCCATGGAGACCGAAGAACTAATTCGAGCGCAGCCAATGGATGCGGTCGTGCTTATCGGTGGCTGCGATAAAACCGTGCCCGCGCAAATGATGGCGGCTGCGGTTAGCGAAGTACCGGTAATTCTTGAAGTTACCGGGCCGATGATTACCAATAGCTGGCAAGGTGAACGCCTAGGGGCATGTACTGACTGCAGGAGAATGTGGGCGAAATATCGCGCAGGTGATATTGGCGAAAGTGAAGTTTCAACTGTTGAAGGCGCACTGGCGACCACGTCGGGTACCTGCATGGTGATGGGGACTGCTTCGACTATGGCCTGCATGGCGGAGGCTTTGGGCCTGATGCTTCCTGGTGGCGCGACCCCTCCATCACCAACCGGAGCCAGGCTGCGCCACGCAACCGAGACGGGGCGAAGGGCGGCTGAGCTTGCCCACAACCCCGTAACGCCAAGTCAGATTTTGGACCGGGCCGGCTTTTTAAATGCAATTCGGGTGTTGGCGGCAATAGGTGGTTCGACAAATGCCATTGTGCATCTACTGGCGGTAGCACGGCGGGCCAAGGTTGACATTACCTTGCGGGATTTTGATTTGGTGGCAGCACAGACTCCGCTCCTTCTCGATTTAAAGCCCTCTGGATCTGGCTACATGGAGGATTTCGACCAAGCCGGTGGGCTGCCAACCTTGATGAAGGAATTGGCACCGCTCCTTGACCTCGAGCACATTGGAATAAGCGGTAAATCACTTGGAAATGAATTATTGGATGTGGCACCGCCACAGCCTTGGCAAAGCACAATTCGTACTTTAGGCAAACCACTTGGCCCTGTTGGTGCACTTGCAGTATTGAGTGGAACGCTCGCACCCGATGGGGCTGTCATTAAAACCTCGGCCGCAACGCAGGAGCTGATGCAGCACACTGGCCCAGCGATTGTGTTTGAAAGTTCAGATGATGTGGCGGCCAGAATTGATGATCCGGATTTAGTTGTTACCGCAGACCACGTTCTCGTGCTGCGAAACTCGGGCCCGGTCGGTGCCGGGATGCCTGAATCAGGGTCAATGGCTATCCCGCGAAAATTGGCGGAACAAGGTGTAACAGATATGGTCCGCGTTTCAGATGCCCGAATGAGCGGAACTTCATACGGCACCGTGGTGTTGCATTGCGCACCGGAGAGCGCGGTGGGCGGCCCGCTGTCATTGGTTCGAGATGGCGACCTAATCCGCCTAGATGTAGCTGCTCGCCGAATAGATCTACTTGTTGATGAGGAGGAGCTGGAAGCTCGCCGCCTGACTATAACGAGGAATCCGAGCGCTGCACGTGGATGGCGGCGGCTTTACGAGGATCACGTCCTACAGGCGGATACGGGCGCAGATATGGACTTTCTGTGAATCCATTAGAGGTGATCCGGTGACGAAGGTTCAGATCGAAGCGATTGCAATTAGCATTCCGATAGATCAACCGACCCGCATTTCTACTCGCGTTCTTGGCGCCCGTGACTACGTCATAGTCAGAGCTACTAATGACGAATCTCCGGAGATTGGCCTTGGTTATGTGTATGCCGGAACGAACGGTGGCAGAGTCCTTGCGGCGTACGTGCGGGAGTGCTTAGTGCCCCTACTTGAAGAACTTGATCAAGTAGACCCCGTTAGTGCCTGGGAAGCAATGTTTCAAGAGTCCTTACTACTCGGACGCCGAGGCCTAGCAATTCGCGCGATGTCAGCAATTGACATTGCACTTTGGGATTTGGCCGCAAAGGCGGCTGCGCTTCCACTTGCGAAGATGCTAGGAGGCTCGGTTAAACCAATCCCGGCGTATGCATCCGGTGGGTACTACCGTCCACTCGAAGGCGACTGGGATGCGGCTGTTACCCGCGAGATCAAGATGAACCTCGAACAAGGATTTAGTGACCACAAGATAAAGGTAGGCGGGCTCTCAATACAGGAGGATTCCAAGCGCGTAAAAGCAGCGGTAAAGGCTATGGAAGGTCGGGGCCGGCTAGCGTTGGATGCAAACAACGCATACAAGAGCGTTGGTGAAGCATGCCGAGCGATTAGCGCATTTGAGCGCGCCGCTGGTGATGTCGGAATCTGGTGGTTTGAAGAACCGCTTTCTCCTGAAGATATTCAAGGCCACGCTTTGATTAGAAAGCGCATTGATACCCCGGTTGCAACTGGTGAACTTGCTCAAACGCGTTATGAATTTCAGCGTCTCATCGAGGCTGACGCAGCAGATGTCTTGCAGCCCGATGTCGGTGTTGTTGGGGGCGTTACCGAGTACCTGAGAACTGTTCGCACGGCTGAGACATTTGGTATAGCAATCGCTCCACATTGGCACGCCAACATGCATGTGCACCTAGCTGCGGCTTCGTCGAGCTGCATCGCGATTGAGCATTTTGCCCTTGAAAAAGATATCTATAACTTTGAAAAAGTTATAGTTCCATCACACCGTCTAAGTGTTGAAAATGGCATGGCGCAAATGTCAGATAAGCCAGGTTTAGGTATCGA
>CAEZZA010000010.1_pt1 | contig 13631 bp, 13 predicted proteins | sample 7265981 | NCBI WGS metagenome assembly CAEZZA01 (sample SAMEA6813947, study PRJEB35770) | uncultured Actinomycetes bacterium | biome: Freshwater; feature: Freshwater reservoir; material: water | place: Czech Republic | collected 2016-08-15 | depth 30m m
GCCAAGAAGAACCTAAGAGTGCTGCAGGTCGCCGCCCCCCACCCCGGGCACCAACACGAAACCCGATCTATCAGCGGAGGTCTGTTGGTGCAATCGGTTGATGATCTCGCCGCCCCCGGTGATGACCCTAATAATTGGCGACTTACTTGTGGGTCACCTGCAGCCAAGGAGACACTTCGGGATCTCGAATTCGCCTGGCGCTCCGTGAGATCGGTTAAGTCCAATGCGATCCTGCTGGCGGCCGAAGGTGCGGCTGTTGGAATCGGAATGGGCCAGGTTAATCGGGTAGACTCTGCCCGTCTAGCGGTTGACCGTGCCGGTGACCGGGTCAAGGGCTCAGTTGCTGCATCGGATGCATTCTTCCCTTTCGCTGACGGGCTGAAGGTGTTAATAGATGCCGGTATCAGCGCAGTTGTGCAACCGGGAGGGTCGGTTCGTGATGACGAAGTGATTGCTGCTGCGCAAGCAGCGGGCATCACGATGTACTTCACCGACACTCGTCACTTCTTTCACTGATGGCCACCCGAAGATGGATTCCGTTGGTCAGCGCCTTTACGGCCGGGATTTTCATCGCACTTCAAGGACGCCTCAATGGTGGTTTATCAATGTTTATAGGCAACGGATTTGAGGCGGCACTCGTAAATTTTGGTTCGGGCCTGGTCATCCTTGTGTTTATCGTTTTACTGGTGCCATCGGTTCGAAGGGGAGTGGTGCGCATCCCTGCGGCCATTCGCGATGGTGAGCTTAATCGCTGGCAAATACTCGGCGGCTTAATAGGCGGTGCTTTCATCGGGGTGCAAAGTATCGCGATCCCAATTGTTGGGGTCGCGGTGTTCACCGTGGCTGTGGTCGCTGGGCAAAGTGCTAATTCACTTTTTGTTGACAAAGTTGGCCTTGGCCCGGCGGGTAAGCAACCGATCACCTGGAACCGAGCAATTTCAGCACTGCTCGCAGTAGTTGCAGTGGGGGTGGCAGTTTCCGACCGTTTCACTTCCGGGGGAGCCTCCTTAATCGTGGTAGCGGTAACCTTCGTTGGCGGTTTAGGGCTTGCGGTGCAACAGGCGATAAATGGTCGGGTGAGCAATGCTGCACGAAATCCAATCTCCGCGACGTTCTATAACTTCTTATTCGGTACGGCGATACTTGTTTTCGCCTTTGCGGGGGCTTGGGCAGTCACTGACACCGACGCGAAAGTAATCGGCGGTGCCCCTTGGTGGCTGTTCATAGGTGGAGCCCTTGGTATCACTTTTATCACCATCGCCGCATGGGCAGTACCAAAGATCGGGGTTTTGCTTTTCGCCTTGATCTCAATTTCCGGTCAGCTCTCCGGTGCCCTTGTTATCGATGTGGTCGCCCCGACCGCCGCCACCAATTTCGGCTGGCACCTGATCGCGGGAGTTTTAATTGCCTTCTTAGCGGTCGCAATTGGGTCACTAGGCCGGCTGCGAGCCAACTGACTTCTAGAGGTCAGCTACCCGCGTCCCCGATGAATCCCACTGTGCAGCGCGAATGAATTGGGTCACGCCCTACTTTGCGCTGTGTGCTGAACTAATTCAATTAAAACGCCACCGCAGTCTCGTGGATGGGCGAAGTTAACTAAAGAACCTCCGGTGCCTCTGCGGGGGTGGTCATAAACCATCCTCACGCCACGAGTCTTGAGTAAATCGGTTATCATCACAACGTCTTCCACTTCATAAGCAATTTGCTGAACTCCTGGCCCAGACCTGTCGAGAAATTTCGCTATGACAGAGTCTTGGGAAAGAGGAGCGAGCAACTGTATGTAACTCCCGGAATCTCCAATCGCAATCATTGCTTCGCGGATCCCCTGTTCCTCGTTTGACTCCTCATGCACAACTTGTAGCCCGAAAGTACTCAAGTAAAAGTCTTTGGCTGAATCTAGATCCGAGACCGCTATGCCTACGTGGTCTATTCGCTTAAGAAGTGGGAAAACTTCTGCGACTTTAGAAATGTTCATTTCGAAGACACAATGTGGTGTCTGAGGCTACTCATGGCAGTCAGACCCCAATAGTTCTACGCATAGTTCCCTCGAGTGGCCAGCTCTCCTCCCGAAATGCCGCATCCCAGAACATTAATTCGAATCGTGAGCCAAGGCCGTACGTGCCAGCCAGAGCATCAGCCTGGCTCTGATCTAGGCTCCCGCCGACTACGTCAATCATTTCTACAATGTGTGAAACGGTGTCTGAGTAGTCACTACCGGAATAATTGTTGATCCAGATCTGGTAAATGGGGTCGGTCGAGCCAAGTTTCGACAATTCCCTTGCAACCTCTCCGTAGATCCAATAGCAGGGAAACAAGGACACGAGTCCGGTAGCGAATGGCTGAACATGGCAAGTCGAGGTTAGATAACTGGCATAGCTCAAAGTGGTGGGGGATGGACAATCCTTTGGGTTTGTTGCGGGCAGGTTCAACTCTTTGAGAAGTACTGCATGCAGTATCTTCTCGGCTTCCATCGAGGCGCGAGCGTGGTCTAGGAGCGTGAGGCGCCACTCAGCATTGGGAGCCTTCGCCGCTAGTGCACTTAGGCACTGGGCGAAATTATCGACATAGTGTCCGTCCTCACGCAGGAAGTATCCAAAAGCTGACTTCGGGAGTGAGCCATCAGCTAGTTGGGTAAGGAATGGATGACAAAGTATCGCTTCCAGGACGTCATTAGATGCCTCTCTTACTTTCACAGACAAATTCTCAACCACGCTTACCCCTCCAATTCAACTCGCACCTTTGTTCCTCGGATTGAGGTCCGGCCAGTGATTTTCTTCGTAAGCCATGTCCCAGAAAGCTATTTCAAGACGCAACCCGGCTCTGAAAACCTTGCTTGCTGACAGCAATTGCGAAGTTGAGGAAGCGTCTGCAAGTTCATCAACACTTTGGCAAAGTTGGTCAACAACTGACTTGTATTCCTCCGTAGAAAAGAAGCGCAGCCACTCTGCGTATACGGGGTGGTCTACGGCATCTTGGACGTGTGCGAGTGCGATTTCTTGGTAGCTCCAGGCGCAGGGAAGGATGAGAGAGAGGATACCCAGCGCGTCACTTCGGGCTGCTGTGGCAAGCAAGTAAGAGGTATAGGCCAGGGTGGCAGGAGCCATAACTGCGGCTGCATGGTGTGGTTCGCCGCCCAGTTGCGAAATTCTGCATTGCAACTCGATGTTCTCGGGAATCTCAACGTTAACAATATTATTCACAGCATCGGTGAACCACTTCAGTTCAGCCGCTGATTGTGAAACCTGAATTCCTATCGCAAGTGCTCGTGCATAATCCGGAAGGTATAAGAGGTTTTGATCGATGTAAAATCTGAACTTCCCGATTGGCAGTTCACCGGTGGCCATTTCTTTGATAAATGGGTGGAGTGGGAGCGCGCTCCAAAGGTCGACCGCTTCATCTCGGAGTTGGTTACTAAAAGAATCCATTTCTCCGCCTATGTTCCCCAGGTCAAAACGTTACGGCCGAGCACACTTCGCTGACGCAGTCGCTCGAAGGCAGTGCCAACTTCGCCCAGCGGGTACCTAGTATCAATTGTGCTTTTGAGGCTGCCTCGCGCAGCAAGTTTCAAAGCGGTGACAAGATCATCACGGGAGGCTGCGACAGATGACAAGATTCTCGTCTCAGTAAGGATTAGTTCGATTGGGTGGATGTCAATATTCTCTGCGGTGTATCCAATTAAAACGACCGCGCCGTGACGCGCCAATCCACGTATGCCAGCGCAAATAGACGCCGAGGTCCCGACTAATTCGAAGTAGTGGTGAGCGCCAACACCACCTGTAAGTTGCCTAATGGCTTCAGGTACGGACTCGTAGCCTTCGGGGCCAAGAACAATGACGCTATCTGCTCCTGCTGCGCGCGCTAAATCCGCTTTTGTTTCACTATCAGAAATTCCAATGACTGTTGCCCCGGCGGCTACGCACGTCTGAATGACCATGAGGCCGACGCCGCCGATTCCATTGACAACGGCAACGTCGCCGAGCCGTACATTTGCGAGGCGAGTCACATGCACAGCGGTCATGCCGCTGCAGCTAAGGAGTGCCGCATCCTCAAATGACACATTTTCCGGAAGTACTATTAGGTTGTTTTCAGGAACCGAAACAAAGTCGCGGAAAGTTCCGTCGAGGTTAAATCCCAATTGACCTATCGCTTGCGGGCAGACTTCTTCACGGCCAGTGTTGCACCAATGACATTTGCCGCAAGCGATGAGGTTGTATATAGCTACACGATCACCTTTAAGGATGGGAGATCCAACTGGCGAATCAAGAACTACTCCTGCACCCTCGTGTCCCAGAACGAACGGAAAGGATGGAGGTGGGATCATCCCATCCAGAAAGTGTAGTTCCGTTCCGCAAACACCTGCGGCCCTCATCTCGACGATGACCCCGTCTGCGGTAGTTGGATCGGGCAAGTCAATTACCGCAAAGGAGCCAGGGGCAGTTAAAGCTGCAGCCTTCATGTCTATTTTCCTTGTCTGTGTGAGTTAGTTGGATTATGAGAGGTCGACCCAAACTGTTTTAGTTTGTAGGTAAGCATCCAACGCTTCGCGTCCTAGTTCCTTGCCAAATCCACTCATTTTGAAACCCCCGTATGGAATGGCTGGGTCAAACCATCCATACGTATTTATCCAGACCACGCCTGCGTGAATGCTGGCTGCTAGGCGGTGTCCGCGCTTGATGTCGCGAGTCCAAACACCTGATGCAAGTCCGAATGAGGTGTCATTCGCGAGCGCCAGTGCCTCTTCCTCTGTCTCGAAGGTTGAAATCATGGCCACGGGGCCAAAAATCTCCTCACGCATTACACGCATGTCTGGAGTTACATTGGTAAGGATCGTGGGCATAACGAAATATCCGTCAACCAATGCCTCATCTGTTGGAGCGCCCCCGCCAATAATCGCTGTAGCTCCGCGCTCCATTCCAGATTCGATGAGGCTCAGCACCCTCTCTTGCTGTTCTAAGCTGACGAGGGGACCCATCGTGGTTTCTGGATCTAGCCCGCTGCCAAGGCGCACCTTGGAAACTCTGGTCATTAGTTTTTGCACGAATTCGTCATGGACACTCTTCTCAACAAAGACCCTAGCGCCGGCGATGCAGCATTGGCCTTGGTTGAAATAGACGGCACCGAATGTTCCTTCAACGGCGGCGTCAATGTCGGCATCAGCAAAAACAAGGCTTGGCGATTTCCCACCAAGTTCCAAGGACAGCCGCTTCATGTTTCCCTTGGCGGCGTCCAAAATCTTTTGTCCCGTAGCGTTCTCGCCTGTGAACGTGACTTTATCGACATCTGAATGTGCTGCGAGCGGCGCGCCAGCTTCGGGCCCAAACCCGGTAACGAGATTTACTACCCCTGGAGGGAAGCCAACCTCGTCTATCAGCCTCATGAGAAAGAGAGCGCTGAGCGGTGTTTGTTCGGCCGGTTTCAGTACCACGGTATTGCCCGCGGCCAAGGCGGGTCCAAGCTTGTAACCGCACATCAACAACGGAAAGTTCCAAGGGATTATGGCGCCCACTACGCCTACAGGTTCACGGCGAGTGTAAACATGGATGTCCGCGCCGCTAGATGGAGCAATAGTCTCTCCACTAATCTTTGTGGCCCACCCCGCGTAGTAGCGGAAAAGACCAGAGCAAAGTGGAATGTCAACTGCATAAGACTCGCTGGTGGGCTTCCCGTTGTCTAATGCTTCTAATTGGGCGAACTCATCGGCGTAATGGTCAATCAGGTTTCCCAGATTCCAGAGCAGTTCGGCCTTGCGCGCCGGTGAAATACCCTTCCAAGTGATCAGTGCACCCCTAGCAGCAGCAACGGCATCGTCAACGTCGGCCGCATTGCCGGCGGACACCCGCGTCAATATTGCACCGGTCGCTGGGTTATAGACCTCGAAAAGCTTGCCAGAGGAGCTTGGGACTTCGTGGCCTCCGACATAAAGCCCGTGCTCTTTTGCCAGGAATTCGCGGACCGTGTCAGAAATGGTATCCACACTAACCTCAAATCTCATGTATGAAATACGGCAAAATCTAATTTCATCGCATTTATAGCACACAAAAGTCAGCTATAAAGCGGGTTTTTAAAAAAAAAATGATATGCAATATCGGCAAAATCCTTGACATCAAGGTCGATGAGGCGAAAGATGACGACCCATACACCGTTGCTCAGAGTGGAGTTTGGTTGTCCGGCATTGAAACTCTCGGAATCCACGTAGAAGGCGTGAGCCGGGTCTATGGCTCAGTAACTGCCTTAGGCGATGTAACTTTCGACGTCCCGGTTCATGGACGCGTCGGAATCGTTGGACCCAGCGGTTGTGGAAAATCGACTTTGCTTTCGGTTATTTGTGGGCTTGAAGACCCAGATGCCGGCTCGGTGAGTGTTCTTGGCGCTACGGCGTCTGACGATCGATTGTCCCGGTGTGCATGGATGCCTCAAAGAGACTTGCTGCTCCCATGGCGCTCGGTGATCGGTAATGCAGCTATTGCCTTGGAAAACCAGGGTGTATCTAAATCTAAAGCTGAAGAACAAGTTTTCCCGCTGTTTGCGCGATTTGGGTTAGCCGGGTTTGAGCATCGCCGTCCTTACGAGCTTTCGGGAGGCATGCGTCAGCGGGTGTCATTCCTCCGGACTCTGGTTGCCGGCAAAGAAGTGCTCCTCCTAGACGAACCTTTTGGTGCGCTCGACTCGATTACTCGGGCCGATGTTCAGGAATGGTTGATGACGGCTTTAGATGACGAGCCCAGAACCACTCTGTTAGTAACTCACGATGTCGAGGAAGCGATCCTCTTGAGCAATGAGGTGGTGGTGATGTCGGCTCGCCCCGGCCGCATCATTGCTCGAATTCCTATTGAGCTACCCAAGATGAATTCGCGCAGAGAATCGGTTAGTCACCCTGACTTCATCAAGACTCGCTTGGACATCCTTCAGGCATTGGAGTCGTGATGTCCGAATCGGTGGACCCAACGCCAAATGCAACGGCAATCGCAACGAAGCGTGGTAGGAGTTCGGCTGTTGGCGGACGATTGCGCCAAGCGTGGCCCCCGGTTTTAGTACTTGTCGGTGTGATTCTGGCCTGGGAATTGGCGGTTCGCTACTTTGAAGTGAAGAATTACATACTGCCGACGCCATCTTCCGTCATTGTCACGCTATTCGATAGATGGGATTCCTCACTCCAAAGCGCAACTTTTGTGACTTTATCTGAGGTCGCGATCGGCTTTGCCTTATCACTTGTAACCGGAATTGGGATTGCTGCACTTCTGCACTCGTCCCACCACGCACAGCGAGCTGTTTATCCACTGCTGATCGGCTCACAGACAATCCCGATTGTCGTTATCGGCCCAATTTTGGCGATAATTTTCGGATATAACATTTTACCCAAGGTAATTCTCGTTACGTTAATTTGCTTTTTCCCGATAGTTGTAACCACGTTGGATGGTTTAGCATCCGTTGATCCACAGTTAAAAAGAATGATGAGAACACTTTATGGAACACGGTGGTCTATTTTTAGACGAATCGAGTTCCCAGCGGCTCTCCCGTCGATGTTTTCTGGTATCCGAGTTGCAGCCACATATGCCGCTATTGGGGCCGTATTTGGTGAATATGCCGGAAGCAGCGATGGGTTGGGTTACGTGATGATTCAGGCGACTCCACAATTGAAAACGTCCGTGGTGTTTTCTGCAATCCTACTTTTAACACTCATTTCAGTTTGCCTATTCCTATTGGTATCGCTTGCCGAGAGGCTCTTGGTTCCATGGGCGAGAGAAGGGAAAAAATAATGTTCGCATTAGAGAAGTCGAGGTTCAGAGGCACCGGGATCGTTGCGTTGTCAGCCGGCTTGCTGTTGTCACTAGCGGCATGCGGTGGATCGACCAGCACAACAAGTTCTGCCGCGCCTTCAGTTGCACCACCGGCACCGGCGCCAGCAGCAAGTAGTGCACCTGCATCTGAGGCGCCAAAAGAGTTGCGGCCGGTCACCGTTCTTATGGATTGGTTCCCCAATCCCGATCATGTATCGCTTTATGTAACTAAAGCGAAGGGATATTTTGAAGAAATGGGTTTGGACGTCACCCTTCAGCCCCCGTCTGATCCGACGGATGCGCCGAAGTTGGTCAGCCTAGGCGACGTCGAGTTGGGCATCAGTTACGAACCAGAAATGTTTTTCTCCGCCCAAGCTGGCTTGAAGCTAAAAGCTGTTGCTGCGCTGATTCCGACTTCTCTCAGTTCGGTAATCTGGTTGAAAGATAGCCCAGTCAAGTCCCTGGCTGATCTCGGTGGACAAACCGTTGGAGATGCTGGGCTACCCACGGACAACGCTTTTTGGTCAGCGATTTTTGCAGCGAATAATGTTGATCCTGAATCGGTCGACGTTGTCACCCTAAAGACAAGCTTGAATCAAGGGTTGATCTCAGGCAAGGTTGCTGCTGTAGTCGGTGCTTACGGGAATATCGAAGGTGTTCAACTGGCTGAGGAAGGCCTAGGGCCGGTCATCACACGGGTGACTGACGCTGGAGTTCCGAACTATGACGAGTTGGTTATCATCGCAAATTCCGACCGGCTGGCATCGGATACCGAATATCAGCAGGTCGTTCGAGATTTCTTGGCTGCCCTCGCCAAGGGGACTGCCGATGCGATCGCCGATCCCGCATTCGCGGAAGCCACTATGTCGGGACTTTCGGAGGATTACAGCGGCCCGTCTCTCACCGCAATGATCAAGGCTACCTTGCCATTGCTCGAGAACCCAGCGGGATTTGGGCAGATGGACGCCACCGAGTGGGATGCCTTTGGAGCATTCTTAAAGGCTGAAAAGTTAATTGACACGGTTGCTCCAGCCGCCGACATCATGACAACTGAATTCCTACCTGCACCGTAGTTCTGCTCGGTAAGAGTCATGCATATTTTGATTAGACAAATCTAGGGAGAGTTGTGTTCAAGGGAACGATCAACCACGATCGACTCATCAACCTTGTACAGGAAGTGTGTCGGATACCTAGTGTCCTGGGAGAGGAGGGGGAGCTGGCGGCATTTCTTGAGTCTGTGATGAGAGACTCAGGTTTTGAAAATACTTCGCTCCAGCCCGTTCTCCCAGGACGTCCGAACGCAATAGGCGAGTTGAACTTTGGCGGTGGCCCTAGAGTCGTCTTTACCGGTCACCTCGATACCAAGCCCGTATCACGAGGATGGAGTGTGACTACTCCATTTTCAGGAGATCTTATTGACGGATCTGTGTACGGCCACGGCATCATGGACATGAAGGCCGCACTAGTTTGCCAAATTGTTGCGATGGAAACGCTTCGAGATAGCGGGCAGCAGCTGAACGGGTCCATTGCGATGGCTGCTGTTGCGGATCATATGGGCGACCAAACCGGCTCTATCGCATATTTCGACACTCACACTGCTGATCTTTGCGTTTTAGGTGAACTCTCAAACAACGAGATTTTTCTCGGTCACCGCGGTCGGTATTACTTCGATATCAACGTACTCGGCACTTCCGCGCACACCTGCCATAAACCGCTTGCTGTCAATGCCAACATGCTAGCTGCGCACGCAATCATTGAGCTTGACGAATCTCACCTGATGCCCACCTTGGACCCTTGGGTCACGGAACTATTCGGTGCCGAGACCTTCATGTCTCCGGGGCGTGTATATGGTGGCCTCCCACCGGGGGGACCATCGATGATCCCGGACGTCTGCGTGATTCGCGTTGACTGTCGCCCGCAACCGGGAGTAACGACCGAGGAAGTCGAGCGCGAAATTTACCGCTGTCTCGAAATCGCAAAGCAGCGCGACACGCGATTTCGTGCCGAAGTTGAATTAGTTGATGTTAAATCTGGCTACCTGGCTGCACCAGACAGTGATGTAGTCGGGATTATGGTGGATGCCGTTCGTTCTGTTCGTGGAGCAGAACCGGGCCTCTATTCGGCTGGATGGTTGGGAGATACAGCGAGTTTTGGCCATAAAGTTCCTACCGTAATCTTCGGCCCGGGCGGTGAGCCGGTGTATTGCCCAGATGAGCATCTTTCAGTGGCGGATATCGTGACAGCTACAGAGGTGTATGCGACATTCGCCGCAATGGCTCTTGGCGGAGAACCTCGGTGATAAAAACTGTGCAGGTACCTTCGGTGCCGCGCATTGTGCTCGCTAAGCCCGGTCTCGACGGCCATGATCGAGGGATCAAGGTAGTCGCGATGACATTGCGGGACGCTGGAATGGAAGTAATCTATCTCGGTTTGAGGCAGAGCGTCGAGGGAATTTTGCTCGCTGCCGAACAAGAAAATGCGGATGCGGTTGGTATCTCAGTGTTGTCGGGTGTCCACATGGCCATCACTTCAAAGCTCCTAATTCGGAGGGCTGAACTTAAGATGGAGAGCATTCCAGTGTTTGTAGGGGGGACTATTTCGCGCGCGGACGCTAGCGAGTTGCGAAGGTTAGGTGCCGCTGACGTCTTCCCAGTGGGTACGCATCTAGAAGACCTTGCGCGAAGAGTGAAAATTGTAATCAGTGATCGAGAGTTGGCTTTGCCATGAGTTCAGAGCGCCAATTCACGACTGACTCCGGGCTTGCGGTCGAGGCTTGGTATCGGGAGGACGATTTAGCCCCAGATTTGCTGGGGCGGTTAGGCGCCCCAGGGCATCCACCTTTTACGCGTGGTCCCTATGAGGGAATGTATCGGGAGCGCTTGTGGACCATGCGACAGTATTCGGGTTTTGGGTCAGCAGCCGACACTAATCGTCGCTATCACTATTTACTGGCGCAAGGGCAGACGGCGCTTTCGGTTGCGTTTGACCTACCTACACAATTGGGGCTCGATTCAAGCGACCAATTGGCAGAATTTGAAGTCGGGCGAGTTGGGGTGGCTATCGACTCAGTTGACGATATGGCGGCCCTATTTGACGGCTTGCCTCTTGACAAACTATCAGTGAACTTCACGATCAACGCCACTGCTTCAATCCTCCTTGCCTTTTACTTGGTCGCGGCGGAGAGGCAAGGTGTTTCCCGTGGTGACTTAGCGGGCACCTTGCAAAACGACATTCTCAAGGAGTTTCTGGCTAGAAAGACGTACATATTTCCACCGGGTCCATCTGTTCGACTTACCTGCGATGTTATTGAATTTTGCGCGAAAGAGTTACCTCGATTCAATCCAATTTCGATAACTGGGTACCACGCTCGGGAAGCCGGATGCAATGCATACCAAGAGCTAGCTTTCACTTTCGCTAACGCTATCGCGTACTGTGACGAACTGGTCAGCAGAGGAGTGGCGTTCGATTCATTTGCGCCGCGTCTCTCCTTCCACTTCTCGGCTCAGATGGAACTGTTCGAAGAAGTCGCCAAAGTGCGAGCCGCTCGGCGAATGTGGTTCGAGATTGCTTCAAATCGGTATGGTGCGAAAGTAGAGAACTCCACGCGTCTTCGTTTCTTCTCAGGGTGCTCAGGTGCGACACTGACTTCGCAGCAGCCACTCAATAACGTTGTTCGCTCCACAATTCAATGTTTAGCGGCGGTATTGGGTGGCTCCCAGTCGGTACATGTAATGGGATTCGACGAGGCCCTAGAAATTCCTTCAGAAGAGTCCGTTCGACTAGCCTTGCGTACCCAGCAGATTATCGCCTTGGAATCTGGTGTTGCTAAGACAATAGATCCACTGGCTGGGTCATTTTATGTTGAGCATTTAACTGACGAACTGCAACGTCAAGCTTCCTCTCTACTCGAGAAGATATCTGAGGACGGTGGTGCCGTTGCGCTGACCGAGTTGGGAGTGCTCCAGCGCTGGATAGCAGATAATGCGTACGAAATCGAACGGGGATTGAATGACGGAAAACGTCCCAAGGTCGGTGTGAATATATATGTTGACGAAGACGAGGCACCGGAGCCAGCGCTTTTCGTTCCTGATCCCTTAGTCGAGGTGAGGCAGAATGCTGAGTTGGCAAAGCATTTGGCGCGACGCGACGAAAAAAGTGTGATGTCGGCGCTTTCCGACTTGGCTTTAGTTCTTGAGGGTTCAGATAACGTGATGCCGTTCATTATGAGCTGCGCGCGAGCGGGCGCGACCGTCGGGGAGATCGCCAATCGTATGCGCGAAGCGTTCGGGGAGTACCTGGAGCCGACTCCATGGTAGGGGTCCGCTCCAAGCCTTCTTCGCCATTGAAGCCGATGAGCGGGATGGTGGTCGTCGATCTCACGCGATATGTATCTGGGTCATATGCCACGATGCTGTTAAGTAGTTTGGGTGCTGACGTCATCAAAGTTGAAGAACCTAATGGCGGTGATCCTTATCGAAGCCAAGGCACAGCGACGGTTGATTCGATGTCGACGCTCTATCTTGGTCTCAACTCCGGAAAGCGGAGTCTGGCACTCGATATCAAATCAACCGAAGGCCAGGAGATTCTCGAACGGCTGCTAGCGAAGGCCGATGTCTTTGCGGAAAATTCGCGACCTGGGAGCCTTGACAAACTCAATCTTGGCTATGAGCAAGTGCACGAGCGCCATCCCAGCCTTGTGTACACATCCGTCTCTGGTTATGGAGATACCGGCCCCGATAGGGGGAAGGGAGGCTTCGACCTAATTCTGCAAGCGGCAAGCGGGATCATGAGCGTAACGGGGACTGAAGGAGTTGGCCCGACTAAAGTTGGTTCACCAATTTTGGACATTGGAGCCGGAATCTCAGCGGCTCTAGGAACAGTTTCAGCTCTCTTAGCGCGCGAACATTCCGGAGAGGGGGCCCATGTCACTTCGTCGTTACTTGAATTCGGGATTGCAACTTTTACGAGCATGGTGACCACCATTCGAGCTACCGGTGAAATCCCATCACAACTTGGTAGCCACTCACCAACATTTTCACCATACGGTGGATTCAAGACTGGAGACGGATACCTGGTTTTAGCTGGCGCCGGAAACGAGGCGCTTTGGATCCAGTTATGTGAAGCCTTAGGACTTGATGCGCTATCACAGGACGCACGTTTCCTGACGAACTCCGAACGAGTGGCCCACCGTGATGAGCTCACCGCACTACTTGAAGAGCGGCTGGCCTCTGGAACCACACGCAGTTGGCTTGAAATCTTTGATGCCCGAGGTATTCCATCTTCGTCTGTGGAGGATCTTGCAAGTGTCCTTAGTTCGCCTCAGGTTGAGTCGTTGGGGATACTTAAAGATTTCCAAATATCTGCGAATAACCAATACACGGCGGTCCTACCTCCATTCTCAATTGGTAGTAGATCGGTTTACCCTTCGAGCGCACCGCAACTGGGCGAGAATACCGGCGAGATTTTACGGAGTGTCGGGGTTTCCGATGAGAAAATTAGGGAACTTGAGATTCGCGCGGTTGCGAGTATAGCCAAATGAACTCCCTTGAGGACAAGACGCTTAATCTAGTTTCCGTTAGGATGCTGGAGCGTACCTGTGCTTTGAGTGCGATTCCAGCGCCGACTTTTGCTGAAGGTGCTCGTGCCGAGGTCGTTCGGCAGTGGTGGCTAGATGAAGGCCTTCAAGAAGTGAGCGTTGATTCAGTCGGGAACGTCATCGGCAAAATTCGAAGCGGTTCCATCGAAGGCTCTCCAGCCTTGGTGGTTTGTGCACACACTGACACCGTGTTTGGCAAGGACATCAAGCATGGACTGCGCCGGGAGGGCGACCTACTAATTGGTCCGGGTGTGGGC
>CAEZZA010000011.1_pt1 | contig 13271 bp, 9 predicted proteins | sample 7265981 | NCBI WGS metagenome assembly CAEZZA01 (sample SAMEA6813947, study PRJEB35770) | uncultured Actinomycetes bacterium | biome: Freshwater; feature: Freshwater reservoir; material: water | place: Czech Republic | collected 2016-08-15 | depth 30m m
CGGCCTGCCGGTCGAGCACTACAACATCGCCAACCGCGACCTTTTCTTGCCGGCCGCCAGCGCGCACGATCGCGTACACCACAAACTCCTACCTGTAAGTCAATTCCCGGGATCTAGCCCCGCGAGATGGCAGCCTTTAGACCGCCTCCGGGCTAAGGGTACGGATAGCACCCTCGAGCGGTCAAACCGCCTCCTCCGAAAGGCCTGTTTCCAGCACCTCCGAGGTGGCTTCGAGCTCAGTTTCGGGCCCGGATTCCCCTTCCGGGACGCGAGCGTCAGCCAGTTCATCCGCCACTTCATCAGCCAGCTCATAAGCGCGAGCAGCCACATCGGCTGGATCCACCGCATTTGCCGGCCGCCGGTTCTTTGGCGATATCTCATGGTCATGGCCGTGGTCGGCCCCATTGCCGTTGTCAACCGGATGCATTGATATCCGAAGACCCCGTCCGGCGCAGGCATCGCAGGGGGTCGAGAACGACTCGATAAGCCCCGAGCCGATGCGCTTGCGGGTCATTTGCACCAGGCCGAGTGAGGTGACTTCGGCAACTTGGTGCTTAGTACGGTCACGGCCCAAGGACTCAACTAACCGGCGCAGCACCAAATCACGATTTGCTTCGAGCACCATGTCGATGAAGTCGATGACGATGATGCCACCTACATCGCGCAGGCGAAGCTGGCGGACGATCTCTTCGGCCGCCTCCAAGTTATTACTCGTGACAGTTTGTTCAAGGTTACCTCCTTGGCCAATGAACTTGCCGGTGTTTACGTCAACCACCGTCATGGCTTCGGTGCGGTCAATCACCAGTGAACCACCCGATGGCAAGAACACCTTGCGATCGAGTGCTTTTGCCAGTTGCTCATCGACCCGGTACTCATCAAAGAGATCCTTATTCGAAACCCAATGCTGGAGACGGTCGACAAGATCGGGCGCAATTCCATTGATATAGGTGGTCACGGCCTCCCACGCGCTATCACCGGAAACAACCAACTTGTTGACATCTTCGTTGAAGATGTCGCGCACCACTTTGATTGCCAGATCAGGCTCCCCATGAAGCAATGTGGGTGGGGATGCGGTCTTAACCGCCTCGGCGATTGCCTCCGACTGTGCTTTGAGGCGCATGATGTCCTGCTCGAGAGCCTCCTCGGGCGCGCCTTCGGCAGCGGTGCGAACAATGACACCAGCTTCTTCAGGAATGACGCGCTTAAGGATGTTCTTCAATCGGGAGCGCTCAGTATCAGGCAACTTGCGACTGATACCTGTCATAGAACCGTCGGGCACATAAACCAAGTACCGGCCTGGGAGCGAGATCTGGCTGGTCAGTCGTGCACCCTTTTGGCCAACCGGATCTTTGGTGACCTGCACCAAGATCGTGTCACCTGATTTCAGCGCGAACTCAATGCGCTTCGGCTGCCCATCAAGTCCGGCTGCATCCCAGTTCACTTCACCGGCATAAAGCACTGCGTTGCGCCCTCGGCCAATATCAACGAAGGCTGCTTCCATGCTCGGCAACACATTTTGGACTCTTCCCAAATATACGTTGCCAACAAGTGAGGACGAACTTCCGCGCGTGACGTAATGCTCGACGAGCACTCCATCTTCAAGTACCGCGATCTGGGTGCGGTCACCAATCTGCCGGACCGCCATCACCCGATCAACTGATTCACGGCGGGCTAAGAACTCAGCCTCGGTCAAGATTGGTGCGCGGCGGCGCCCCGCCTCACGGCCTTCGCGGCGGCGCATTTTCTTGGCTTCTAGTCGCGTTGAGCCACGCATGGAACTAGCGTCATCTTTTTTCGCGCTCGCGCGTGGAGCACGCACTTTGACAACGGTGTTGGGCGGATCATCCGGGGATGGTTCGACATCAGATTCACTGCCACGGCGACGGCGACGGCGGCGGCGCGTAGTTCCCGAATTCTCCGAATCCTCATCGTCATCTGACTCATCGCCGGCTTCACCTTGGCTATCAGAAGTATCGACACTCGCATCTGCGCCTGACTCTGAATCTTCGGATCGGCGGCGGCGCCCACGGCCCCCACGACGTCGGCGGCGACGACGCGCTTCGTCATCAGACTCCCCGGCAACGCCGGCACCAGATTCGGTGGCTGAACTTTCTGGAGCGGCCGGCGCGTCAGCGGCAGGCGCATCGGCGCCCTTTGGTTTGCTAGTTGCCCGCTTGCGTACCGCGGCACTAGTAACCGGGGCGGGCTCAGCAGCCTGGAACAACGGCGCGATAAAGGCCGCACTCGGCGCTTTGCTAATCGGGGCCGGGCTTGCTTCGGGCGCCTCGGCTACCTTGTTGGACGCCCTCTTGGCCGCCTTTTTCGCCGGTTTGTCGGGTGATGATTTCTCACCTGATGTTTTATCTGGCGCCGATTTCTCTGATGATGATTTCTCGGGTACAGATTTCTTGGTAGCTTTCTTGGCGGCTTTCTTCGCCGGCTTCTCGGCAACGGTTTCGCTCGTTGCCGCAGGCGGTCCGGCCGGGCGGCTAGCTGCACGCCGGCGGGGGGCTGGTGTCGTGGTGGGTTCAGTTTTATCGACCATTGGGTCGTACTCCTTTAGGGGTCAAGCACCAGTTTCCCGATGTTGACGAGTGTCGGGTGAGCGCTCGTTACCGATCGCCCATCAAGTCTTAGCGGCGGCCAGCGGCGCGCGGTCGGGGGTAAATGGATCTCCCACGGTCGCACCGTCTGGGTCTAGCGGCCCCTGTGCCAGCCGAGTCACCTTTGGGGGCGCTGGCGGCACGAGGTCCGCAACCTGCCGTAGTGCAGTAAGTACATCGTCGGGTCGTACTGACGGTGTGGCATGCCGCACTACCGCCCGAAGTATTGCACACTCCGGTCCAGATTCAACCACTAGCGAGATCACCGGCCCCCGGGCGTCAAAGGACCGAACCCCATTTTTCGTGAGGCGCTCAACCGTCACTTCGCCCTGACCCATTAGTTTTTGGGCCGCAACTTCCACTTCGGTGACCCCCAGCCCGGGGAGCTCAATTTGCCAAATACTGGCTTCGAGCCGCTGCACGAAATCTGGGGTGTGGGCCTCCACCACCTCCACGATGTCTAGGCCAGGGGGTAGGGCCTCGTCTAGAGCTGCCTGCACCGCCCCCGGGTCGCAGCGCTCGGTGACCCCAATTTCAACATATTCGGCTTCACTCGCCACTCCGGTTGGTGCCGAGTTGGCGTACGAGACTTTTGGATGAGGCGAGAACCCGGCACTAAATGCCATCGGGATTTCAGCTCGACGCAGCGCCCGCTCCAGGGCCCGCTGAAAATCGCGGTGGCTGGAAAATCTCAAACGACCGCGCTTGGCATAGCGCAGGCGAAGGCGCTGCACGGTTGGCGCGACATCGCGAACCGGAGCCTGTCGGGCCATCTCAGTTAGGCAACTGCGCGTTGCGTTCGGCGACCGGCGCGTGATCAGGCACCTTAGGCATTGGCAAATCAGTTACCCCGGTCGGACCCACCTGAATTTCGGTATCCATTTGATCGCAAACACCGCAGTCAAAGCAAGGGGTCCAGCGGCAATCATCAATCGCGACTTCATCCAGTGCCGCCTGCCAGTCTTCCCACAACCAGTCAGAGTCCAGCCCAGAATCTAAGTGATCCCAAGGGAGAACCTCAGTTTTCATGCGCTCACGGGTGGTGTACCAATTTACGTCGACGACCTGACCCGCAAAAGCCCGCTGAGCAGCACCCATCCAGCGGTCGTAGGAGAAATGTTCGCTCCATCCGTCAAATCTGGCACCGTCTTGCCAGGCCGCGAGAATTACCGCACCCACCCGACGATCACCGCGTGACAAAAGGCCTTCGACAATTCCCGGCTTGCCATCGTGATAGCGAATGCCGATTGCCTTTCCATAATTGCGGTCTGAACGAATAGCATCGCGAAGTTTTGCTAAACGCGAGTCTGTGGTCTCGTGATCGAGTTGCGCGGCCCACTGAAATGGCGTGTGTGGCTTGGGCACGAAACCACCAATGGATACCGTGCATTTGATATCACGGGAGCCGGTTGCTTCACGCCCGGCTTTGATCACATCGCGGGCTAGCTGGGCTATCTGCAATACATCTTCATCAGTTTCGGTTGGTAACCCGCACATGAAATACAGCTTCACCTGCCGCCAACCCGCCGAATAAGCAGTCGTAACCGTGCGAATTAAATCCTCTTCGGTTACCTGCTTATTGATTACCTTGCGCATCCGCTCACTGCCACCCTCTGGGGCAAAAGTTAGGCCGCTACGCCGACCATTGCGCGATAGTTCATTAGCTAAATCAACGTTGAATGCATCAACACGGGTACTCGGAAGCGATAGTGCGGTCTGTGATCCTTCATACCGATCGGCAAGATTTCGGGCGATATCGCCAATCTCTGAATGGTCAGCACTCGACAGTGAGAGCAATCCGACTTCTTCGTACCCGGTCTTCTTCAGGCCGTTTTCGACCATTGCTGCAATCCCAGTAATGCTTCGTTCACGTACCGGACGGGTGATCATCCCGGCCTGGCAGAAGCGACATCCTCGCGTGCAACCTCGAAAAATCTCAACACTCATTCGCTCATGCACGGTCTCGGCCAGTGGAACAAGTGGTTGTTTTGGATACGGCCAACTATCAAGATCCATCAAGGTGTGCTTGCGAACCCGCCATGGCACCTCGGGTGCCGTTGGAGTAACCCGCTGGATCCGACCATCTTCCAAGTACTCGACTTCGTATAAGGCCGGGACATAGATAACACCTGTCTTGGCAAGTTCAAAGAGTAATCCAGCGCGGCCACCTGGGCAGCCCGCCTGCTTCCAGTCACGGGTGATATCGGTAATGAGTAGCACCGCCTCTTCACCATCGCCAAGCACCGCGGCATCAATGAAGTCCGCAATTGGCTCTGGGTTAAAGGCCGCATGCCCGCCCGCAACAACTATCGGATGCGAGTCATCGCGATCAGCAGCAAGCAGCGGGATGTTAGCGAGTGACAAGGCGCTGAGCATGTTCGTGTAGCCCAACTCGGTCGAGAACGACAACCCGAAGATGTCAAAATCTCCCACCGGGCGGTGGCCATCGACCGTGAATTGCGGCACATTGGCCTCGCGCATCAGCGCCTCGAGATCTGGCCAAATCGCATATGTGCGCTCGGCAAGTGCATCATCGCGCTCATTAATTACTTCGTACAGAATTTGCACGCCTTGATTCGGTGCACCGACCTCGTAGGCATCCGGGTACATAAGCACCCAGCGCACCTGAACGGCGTCCCAATCTTTCAGGGTGGCATTAAGTTCACCACCGACGTACTGGATCGGCTTGTTGACCAGGGGTAGGAGCACCTCGAGCTGGTCGAAAACAGAGACCCCTCGTCTAACTAGATCTGAAACCGTCATGGGCGCAAGGCTACCCGCCGACTACGTATCCTGCATTGCGCCCCGGTGTTGCCAGTACTGCCGCAAGCCTTTCGCACACTTCATTCATGCTTTATTGACTGGTTAACGTCATTAAACTAGTGAGGTTCGAGCTGAGTGCAGGCGCACATTTTCAAGGAGTCCGATGGCGATCCAAGTCGACATCATCGAGGTACCACCCGCCGATACCAATGGCAGCGGGATACCGGTAATCGGCATGATGCCCAATGTCATGCCAATGTTCTCGAAAGTTTGAAATGCCAACCATGCAATGACTCCCGTGGCAATCAGGCGTCCGTAGAGGTCATCGGCTTTCTGAGCGACGCGAATGGCTCGCCACAAAATCACGCAAATCAAAAGGATCAAGACTACCGATCCGGCGAAGCCGAGTTCTTCACCAACGACGGTGAAAATGAAATCACTCTCGTTAACCGGCACGAATCTACCTTGGGTCTGCGGGCCCTCAAAAAGGCCGTAACCAGTCCAGCCGCCGCCCCCAACAGCAATACGGGCTTGGGTGGAGTTATAGGTCGCCCCTCCTGGCTCGCCCGCGGGGTTCAGGAATGAAGTAAGTCTGGAAACTTGATATGACTGCAACAGACCTAATTGCACGGCGAGCAAGATGCCGATAATCGCGCCGCCAATCAAACCGATAACCCAGCGCCGCCGCGCACCTGACACAGCGATGATTGAAAGCGCTACCGATCCCAAGATCAGCACGGTTCCGGTGTCGTTCTGCACCAAGATAATTAGGATTGGTAGCGCCGCGACACCGACTGATATGAGCACATCACGATCATGTGGCTCGCTTTCGAAATCTCGCTTCTCGGCGAGAATCGCTGCCATCATGATGATGATCGCGATCTTGGCGAACTCTGATGGCTGAATAGTGAACCCGCCCGGTAAATCGATCCAAGCTCGGGCACCGGCGATTGAGGTACCTAACCCCGGAATGAAAACAACCAGCAGCAGTAACACCGAACCGATGTAAATAAGCGGCGTGTACGCCCGCAGCCAGCGGTAGTCAAGTCGCGATGCGAAGAACCCCAAGACCATTGCGATCACCACATTTATTAGGTGGCGCTTCAAATATGATTGAGGGTCATTTGCTGATGCCATATCGGCACGGCTGGCAGACCACACCAGCACCGAACCAAAAATTGTGAGACCAACCGCCGCAACCAGTAAAACCCAGTCCAAATCACGCCAATAGGCGCTCCCGCGCGAACGCTGCGCCGACGGTGGTCTTGAAATTGAGTCGGTAGCCGAGAACGTACTCATCAGCCGCCCCCTCCGCTTGCCGAACTCAACCCTGACATCTTGCCTCGCGGTGCAACCGGGGTGCCGTCTGGACGCACCGAAGGCAACCTCTTTAATGGAGCGCCACCGATCAAGACGCTTTGAGCTGGATTAACAGAAGTGCCGGTCACGCCGAAAAGCTCTTCATAAATCTTGCGCACACTTGGGCCAGATGTCTTGGAGCCGGTGCCACCTTGAGTCACCATCATGACCACTGCATATCTAGGCTTGTTGGCCGGGGCGAAGGACGCGAACCAAGACGTCGAAACCTTATTGCCGGTGACCTGAGCCGAACCGGTTTTGGAAGCAATCGGGATTTGATTCAGCGGGAATCCCGCAAAGGGTGTCTCGCCTGAGCCGTCGGTCGTTACGCCCCTCAATGCTGACGTGATGAAACTAATCGCGGTTCGCGAAACATCAACGCGATCGGTTACGACCGGGGCGATCTCATCAACCACCCGACCATCCGCACCAATGATCGCCTTAACCATCTGCGGTTGATACAGGGTGCCGCCGTTGGCAATTGCCGAGTAGGCCATCGCCATCTGCAGCGGGGTAACCGCTGTGTCTCCTTGACCAATTGCCGCGTTCAAGGCATCACCTTCGCGCCACCGGAACCCATCCGCGCAGTTTTCACGGTCAAGTGCGGTGAAGTAATCGGCTTGCTTGGGGTTGGTTTTACGGGTCTCAGGATAACCCGAAATGGCGTTAGCACACCAGGTGTCACGCTTTTGTTCCCAGTTGGCTACTTTGAAGGTGCGACTCGATACCCGACCCGTGGCCTCGCCGGGTAAGTCGATCCCTGTTTTCGAATTTAGCCCGAACATCTTTGCGGTTTCAGCAATCGGGTCGGCCGAATTTCTGTCGGCATCATTGCCACCAGCATCGGTCCACATTTTGTCCGCGATGCCATAGAAGACCGTGTTACACGAAACCTCAATTGCCCGTTTCAAAGTTATCGGGCCATAACCCGCAGATTCGAAGTTGCGGAACGTTTGCGTACCTAGTTTCACCTGATTAGGGCACTGATACTTGCTGTAAAGACTAAAGCCCTCGCGCGCAGCGGCAGCCGTGCTAATCACCTTATAAGTTGATCCCGGGGCGAATAGACCTTGGATTGCGTTGGATGACAAAGCATCACTATCCATCAGGTCTTGGTACTGCTTCGCAGTAACGCCGCCGACCCAAATTGATGGGTCATAAGTTGGATAACTAGCCATAGCCAAGATATGCCCATTGCGCACATCGACAACCACGGCGGCACCGGAGTCGCCCGGATAACCTTGGGCTTGAGCCCTTTGAACTGCTGCAACTAGTTGTTGTTCAACCACGTACTGCAGTCGGGCATCGATTGTGGAGACAATGTAATCGCCAGCGATCGCCGGCTTCTCTTCCAAAGTCTTAGTAATGCGCCCCGAGGTATCGACTTCAAGGGTGGTTACCGCCGGCTTACCGCGAATGGCTTCGTCATAGGTCGCTTCAAGGCCAGACCGCCCCACCACATCGGTACGGCGAAGTCGGTCATACGCGGTCGAGTCACCTTGCATGGTCAACGCATCCTCACTTACCGGACCCAGGTAGCCCAGCAGATGGGCAGCGTTGACATCAAATGGTGCCGGATACGTGCGGATAGCTTCGAGACCTGCTGTTACCCCAGGGAAATTCACCCGACTTTCCATAATCGAGAGTGCAGTTTGGGCATCGACATCACGAGCAATTGGGATGGGCTGATAGGGGGAACCGTTCCAGCAAACCGGCGGGGGCTTGGCACCGTTTGCACCGCAGGTCATAAGCCGATCGCTAATACTTGCGGGAGGTACATCAAGAATTTGTGCAAGCCGAGCTATCACAGCAACGCCGTCATCGTCTTCACGTTGAAGCATCACTCGGTCAACGGTAACCACCAGCGACGTGCGATTGGCAACAAGTGGTCGGCCCGCCTGATCCAAAATCAACCCTCGTACCGCCGGTGTCACGACCTCGCGCACAGTATTGCTCTGCGCAGCCTCCCGGTAACTCTCACCAGTTAGCACCTGAAGATAGAAGAGCCGCACCAGCAAAGTCGCCATTAACGAGACTACGAGGACACTGAGGATGACCAGTCGCAGATTCGATCGTTCACCCACGCGGGCCTCCTTCCAGTGTCAATTCCGTTAGCATCGATTTACCTTAAAGATAAACATGGGGCAGATCTGAAGTTATGACGGTGCCCACCGGTTTAAGGTTCCAAACTCCCGCCTAGATGGCTATCTCCGGGGTAACTCTTCGCACCAACCAAGAAATCGTTGGTACCACCATCGGGGCCAAGATCAGCCCATAAAGACTGCTGGTTAGTACCAAAGCTGGCACGGTGTCCCAGATCACCTCCTTACCGCCAAAGCCCGCTATGAGTACCGCATAGGCCAAGGTGGCCGCACCCGTGCTAAGTCCAACCATGCCCATTAAAACCGGGACGGTGCGATCACGTGGGTCAATAACGGCACCCGTCAAGAAACCGATCGCCAAAAAGATCAGAGCTTGGAGTCCAATTACCCCGCCAGCCGGTGGGGTAAAACCTAGGACTAGTCCGGCGGCAAAGCCAACAACCGCACCGGTTAGGGGGCCATATGCCAAGGCCAATGCCACCACGCTAACCACTACTAGATCCGGAGTGGCTCCGGGCAAGCCGAGCCGAGACAGCAAAGTTAGCTGCAGCATTACCGCGAGCAAGATGACAATTGCGCAGATCACCGTCTGCCTAACCCACATTTTTAGTTGCTTCCGCTATTTGCTGATGTGTCAGCCGTGGGGGTCGGTGATGGCACCGGTTTTGCTGCCTTCTCCTTTTCCGGTTTGGTGCTTGTAGTTGGTGCAGGGCTCGCACCGTCGTCGACACCACTTGGAGACGGCGATGCCGGGGCTGACGCATCGGTGGTTGTCGCAGGTGGTGATGGCAAGACCGAATCGCGAGGGTCTTCACGCGGTGGGCGAATCACCACCCCCACGATCGACAATTGAGATACATCGGCAAATGGTCGAACGGTGGCGATGCGACTTAGTTGCCCCGCCGTGCCGCTAACCCCAACGACTTCGCCGATTGGAATCCCGGGCGCGTAGGGCCGACCACTTCGCGAGCCGAAAGTTACCAGCGCCTGACCAGGCTTAAGGGATGCGAGCGCATCGAGGGATTGAAATTCAAGTGAGTCTTGACGCCCGGTGCCCGACAAAATGCCGATTTCTTCGGTGCCCGCAACCCTGGCGCCAACCGCGGATGAAGCATCGACAATTAGCACCACTGTCGCGGTAGTTTTCGTGATGCTGAGGATGCGACCAATGAGGCCCTGCCCATTTATCACTGTCATATCGGCCAAGAGTCCGTCATCGCGCCCAGCATCAATCGTGACCGTCCAAGAAAAATCCTGAGCAGGTTCAACGGCGATGACTTCCGCCGGAACGATGCGGTACCGGCCAACACCGGCAACCCGCAAAAGCTGATCAAGGGCATCGGCGCGGGCGCGATCCTCCGCAGAGCGAACCATCGCATCTTGTAGCGTCGCATTTTTTGACTCGAGTTCCGCTATTCGAGCCCGCTGGTCACCCCAGGTGCCCCACCAACTGCCAACACCGGTAATCGGCGAGACAACTAACGAAGTAGCAATCTGTAGGCCGCCAAAGGCGCTACTCACGACCGAGCGCACACTAGAAAACGGGCCTTTGCCCCCGCGCAAGTCCAAAATCGTAAATGTCAGGGCAATGATGACTAACACCGCGAGAATGATGCGGGTGCGTTGATTCAGCATGACTTGGGTTTCACGGTTTAGCACCGGGGAGGTGCACTAACCGATTTACCGTCGCGGCTCGGCGATCAGAACCTGCTGTAACGCATCAAATTCCTCGACGCACTTACCTGAGCCGAGGGCAACACATTCAAGTGGGCGGTCGGCGATGATAATCGGCATCCCGGTCTCATGGCGCAAACGCTCATCGAGCCCGCGAAGTAATGCGCCTCCTCCGGTCAAGACGATGCCACGATCCATGATGTCGCCGGATAGTTCTGGCGGGGTGCGATCCAAGGTGGCCTTTACTGCGGCAATGATCGCGTGTACCGGCTCGTCCATCGCGCGGCGGATTTCCTCGGCGGTCACCACGATGGTGCGCGGCAAGCCGCTAACTAAATCGCGGCCACGTATCTCAGCTTGTGGCTCATCGGGCAGCGGGAAGGCCGACCCGATCGCCATTTTGATCTCCTCGGCGGTGCGCTCACCGAGCATCAAGGAATACTCCTTCTTCACGAACGCAATGATCGCGTTGTCAAGCTCATCACCGCCAACGCGAATCGACAAACTCGTAACGATGCCACCGAGAGATATCACGGCAACTTCAGAAGTACCTCCACCGATATCGACAACCATGTTGCCCGTGGGCTCATGCACCGGCAAATTCGCGCCAATCGCAGCGGCCATCGGCTCTTCAATGATGAAAACCTTGCGAGCACCTGCGGCGTAACCAGCATCCTTAACGGCGCGTTGTTCAACTCCGGTGATGCCAGATGGCACACAAATAATCAGACGCGGTTTGGCCAGGTGCCGACGCTTATGAACTTTTTGAATGAAGTATCGAAGCATGCGTTCGGTCGTGTCGAAGTCGGCGATGACACCGTCCTTGAGCGGGCGGATAGCGATGATATTGCCCGGGGTGCGACCGATCATGCGCTTGGCTTCAGAGCCAACCGCCAAGATGCCGCCGGTGTTGTTGTTGATGGCGACGACCGATGGCTCATTTAGGACAATGCCGCGCCCACGCACATAAACCAGGGTGTTTGCAGTACCAAGGTCAACGGCCATATCGCGTCCGACGAAGGATGATGACGAAGCCACGGGGAAGTGTCCGCCTTCCTGTCGAGATCATGAACGGCTAAGGACTATTCAAGGTACAGCCCTATCTTACGACGAACCCCATTCGCGTCCGAAATGTCCGGTTTACTGGGCACCTTTATCGGTTTGCGCAATTAGTTCTGCCTTGGCCGTTTCCAGCACCCGAAGATGGGCCTCCAACCGCGCTGCCGTAGCCGAATCGGCGGGTAGGTCATACGCCGCCGTGGTAACAGCGCCCAGGTCGGCTCGATAATCATGGCCCAAGCTTTGGAAATCACCGGGCTTGACGTTCGTTGCGAACATCGTGTCAACGAAACTTTGAAAATAAGTGATTCCCGGCCGCCAGGTCATTGACTCGGGGATATTCCGCCCGCGGGTGCCATCAAGTGGCAGCCAGGCTGGGCGGGTGGAGATTAATGCGGGGCGAAAGCGCACCACCGGATCCCCATCGTGCTCCAAGAACCACACGCGGGGCCGCGTAGCAGGTAGCACCGCTGGGATTTCTTCAGGACGATCAACTGTTATCGACTCCTGACTGCACAGCGCGTGAAACCCATCGGCCACCTTGCCTCCGGGTGTGCCAACCCAAAGTGCCGCAGCAATGTTGTAGTAATCAAGATCAATCGGCCCAGCAGGCACCGCCGCCTCTTGCACCTTTGCACCAAGACTCTCGCCATACAGCAATAGCCGCGGGCGCTTATTGCGTGTGGCCAGCTCATTGCGGATTGATTCAAGTAATAACTTTTGAGTCTGCGCAGCGATTGCTACTTTGCCAAGGGATAAAAAAGACGGGAGTAAGCCATAACCGACAACCACCGATGCGCTGTCACCGCGAGTGAGAATTTCAAGAATGTCGACCGGCGTTGAGTTCGCGAATCCGGTGCCAGCGGGCGCCTGAATAAGTAGGTTGCTTCGATCGAATGCACCGGTGCGGCGCAACTCTGACATTGCCAAGGCCACCCGCTGCTCAACGGTGGCCGCTGCATCAACGCCGATGAATACACGCACCGGCTCAGCAACCGGCTCTAAGCCAGTGACTTCACGGATGTCATCAGCGCCGGTAACTGAACCAACAAACCGGGCACCCTCGCGGCCGAGTTCAGCCATCGTTACCGCAGACTCGGCGCTGCCCGATACCAAATGATTTAGTGGTGGCTGCGCATACGCTGGATCTAGGTCGCGTCCGTTCGGGGTGAGTTTTTGCTCAACCAGCCTGCGGCCCACCACCCCGGCAACCACGCCAACACCGACCATGCCTACAACAGCAGCAACCGACTTAACCGGCCAGCGGCCGCGACCAATCGCCGCAGCTACCACTGCTGTGCCAAGCCCAACAGGTAGTGCCACCGCCGAGCACGTCAGGCCACCAACAACAATCGGAAAGGCGGTGCGTACTTTTGCCGGCCAAGGTACCAACGTCGGCCCACGCGAACCCGCTGCAATAACACCACCGGCACCGACACCGGCAGCCGCACCAAGTGCCGACGGCAACATTTAACTACAGACCCGGAAAGAAGAGTTCTATTTCGCGGGCTGCTGATTCGGGTGAATCCGAGCCATGCGTCACATTTAGTTGGGTTTCGGTTGCCAGATCACCGCGGATGGTGCCCGGCGCTGAGTTAGCAGGATTAGTAGCGCCCATCATCGCGCGCCAAGACAAAATGGCCGCCGGGCCTTCGATCACCGCTGCAACAAGGGGTGAGCTGGTGATGAAATCGACTAGGTCGGCGAAGAA
>CAEZZA010000013.1_pt1 | contig 12390 bp, 8 predicted proteins | sample 7265981 | NCBI WGS metagenome assembly CAEZZA01 (sample SAMEA6813947, study PRJEB35770) | uncultured Actinomycetes bacterium | biome: Freshwater; feature: Freshwater reservoir; material: water | place: Czech Republic | collected 2016-08-15 | depth 30m m
AAGCTTGGTTTCAAGGTTTGGGCGAAGGTATGCGGATAAAGCCCGAGGGGCGCCGCGCGATGAAGTGGAGCACAGTGTGGGCGATGACTAAAGCTGGGCGCCCGCCAGTTATCTGAAGCCTAGTTGAGCGGGGGCTAGGGCGGTCGGTTACTGAGCGCAGAAGTTTTCGTCACCGGTGTTGATGTTGGCCGTTCTATCCTCAGCGAGATCGGTGATTTCGACCGGTGTTACTGCGGTAAAATCACTTCCGATAATTAAGGTCATGGTCTGACCAGATTTCTTGATCGGCTCACCCGCGGCATCGGTGGCGGCGATCAACGTCTTTGCTGACACATCCCAGCGCGGGTCATATTGCGCGGTGGTAGTAGTCACTGTACTTGTGTCGGCGTTACCAACATCACCGATCCGAAAACCTTGATCACTTAATTGTTTGGCAACTTTCTTCGCCATACCTTTTGTGGCCGTACCATTTAACACATTGACTCGGATCATTTCTGGTTGAACTTTCAGCAGAGCTTCGCCGGTACCACCACTCGGGGGCCATGGTGTGTCGTTGGCGATAGCGTCCCAAATTGGCGCGCCTTTTTTCTTGCTGGCCAAAATGGTTGCCCCGTCGCCACTCGGGTACCACGGTATGGTGACGAAAGTGATGTTGTTCGGCTTAAGGTCTTTCATGCTCAACGCTAAGTCCTGCAAATTTTGAATGTTGGCAAGTTGCGGGTCTGCGGTAAGTGACTGTGTCGCTGCATCAAGGATGCTGAGCATGGTCGCGGGATTCAGTAAGGTACCGCTTGATAGAACCGAGCGCACCAGTGAAGAAAGGAAGGCTTGTTGCCGGCGAATGCGCGAAGTGTCGGAGCCATCACCAAGGGTCTTGCGGGCGCGGACGAAGGCCAGGGCTTCTTCGCCTTGCACAACGTGTTTTCCTTTACTCAGCACCAGCCCGCTAAGTGGGTCATTAACCGCTTCGCTAACACAAATCTCCACGCCGCCGATTGCGTCAACAATTCGCTTGAAGCCGCCGAAATCAACGAGCATGAAATTGTTTAATTCAAGCCCGGATAGTTCTTCTACTGCTTTAAGGGTACAACCTGGGCCACCAAGTTGGATGGCTTCATTGAAGCGGCCCTGATACCCACCCGTGCTTTGACCGTCCTTCTTGCATTTTGGCAAAGTGATCAAAGTGTCGCGCGGGATGCTAACGGCGATTGCGGATTTTCGATCGGCGCTCACATGTAACAAAATGGTGGTGTCAGAGCGTTGACCGGTTATTTTGCTTGCGCTGCCAAATCCGCCATTGCCTTTACCTGATCTGGTATCGCTACCCATCAATAAAACATTCAGCGGGGCGTAGGTTCCGGTGGTTTCGTCGACCGCGGCGATGGGCGCTGGCGCCTGGCTTGGCGACCCAACCTGTTCAGAGACATCAACCGCGGTGATATTGCCTTCCAGGCGCCCGAGGAGCAAATTCACGCCAGCGCCGACCAAGGTGGCACCCAAAATGGCAGCCGCCAGCACCATAGTTAGGACTCGAGTCCAGCGGCCGGGCCGAGCTGCTTGCGACATTATTAAGAAAGCCTTCCTTGGGGGAGTTCCATCGTAGGCGGGCCTCGCCCACTATTAGCGCACCGTTTGGACGCTTGGGGGCGGCGCGCCGTTCCATTGCCCGGTTGGTAGCTGTTACTCGTGGGGCATGTGAGGATAGTGGAATGGTGGCTTCCCCCGCACCCAGCCGGCTCGCTGGGTTTTTAGTAGTGGTGCTCGCGGGCGCCCTCGCGGTCAGCCCAGTGGCCCAGGCGGGCGAGGTTCCGCCGACTTTCGCGCTCGTGGGCAGTGGCTGGGGCCATGGGGTTGGCCTTTCGCAATGGGGTGCTTATGGGATGGCCAAAGAAGGGATGGACGCCACCGCCATCGTTTCGCACTATTTTTCGAATACCGAAGTAGTAGCCACCACGGACGATATGGACATCCGGGTTGGCGTCCTCATTCAAGTTCCAGAGGCGCAAGTGCGAAGTGAGGTGCTCGAAGCCGGTGGCGGCGCCATCGAAGTCACGGTCGGGGGCACTGTCGTAGTGGGTGGTCCGGCCGATGTATTCACGTTCACCCCGGGTGAAGGCAGCGTAAGTGTGCAGCGCTCACTCGATGGGGTGGTGACCGACTTGGGTACTGCTACGAGTGCAACGGTGCACTGGGCTGGCAATAGATCCCCAGGCACCGCCACGGGGGCGGCTACCTTGTTGAATGTCACCGGACCAAAAGGCCGATTCAGCACCCCGGGGCATCGCTATCGGTTTGGGTATTTTGACATGGTTCCGGTGTCAACATCTGGGGGGCCGCGACTAAACGTCGTCAATAGTGTGCGGCTGCACGATGAGTACCTTTACGGTATTTCTGAGGTTTCAAATTCTTGGCCTGCTGCTGCGATGCAGGCTCAGGTAATTGCGGCTCGGTCGTACGCCTTGTCGAAAGTTAAACACGGTGTACGAAAGCCGTGTGCGTGTCATCTTGATGATGGCGATGGCCCATATTCTGACCAGTTCTTTACCGGATGGGCTAAGGCAAGTAGTGCTTCGGGCAACCTTTGGGTTGATGCGGTTAATGCAACCCATGCAGGTGAAACCGCGGGGCTGGCGGTGTTGTATGCCGGCGTTCCAATTAGAGCGTTTTATACCTCATCAACTGGAGGAATGACGCAGGCGAGCAAAGATGCTTGGGGCGGGGCATTGCCGTTTGCGGTTAGTGTTGATGACCATTGGTCACTTATCCCGCAAAACTCCAACTCTTCATGGACGGTAAACGTCCCGCAGGCGCGTATGGCCGCGGTTTTTGGGCTGCCCGATGTTGGTGCTCTTGGAATTACCGAACGCTATATTTCAGGGGCCGTCAAGAAGATACGTGCAACTGCCTCGGACGGCACGGCAAAAGAACTCAGCGGGACTGCATTTCTTACGCGGCTAAAACTCAAGTCACCTTATGTAATTTCGGTCAATGGTGAAGCCGGTGTGCCCGTTGCCGTCCCGGTAACGGCAGGTGGCGCCCCAGCTCCGATAACGGTCTCGATGAATATCGGCCCGACGATGACGCCAAAGGAGGGTTCGCCACTTAGGTTCCGAGGCCAAGTTGCTCCGGCAACGGCCGGCATCCAAGTGGATCGCCAGATGCTTGTCGACGGTCAATGGAAAACAGTCGCGACGAAAATCACCAAGGCTAATGGCTCGTATTTGTTCAAGGTAAAAAAGGCGGTGCCCGCCGGAGCGGTCTATAGCTATCGGGTGGTCGTAGTTCAAAATGGTGCGGTGGTTGCGCAAAGTGCTGAAAGTGTGATTACTGTCGTTCCCAAACAGCAGTAACCCCCTCTTGGGAGATCACCGACTCCCGGTTAAGTGGGCCATCGGTGATCACCACGGAACCAACTCCTAGAAGTGGAGCAAGTGGTGCGAGCAGGTAGCCGTCGAGATCATCGTGCTGGAGGTTGGAAATTAGCAGGCGATCATTTTGAGTTAGGCCCAACTTGGCCAAACCAAGCTTTGCCCCATTGATCAAATCAGAGATGGAGGATTGCTGACCTCCGAGAATTAGTGCTGTTGCTTCGCCGGAAACCGGTTCGGCGTAAAACGAGTCGGGCTGTAGGCGGATTACGGATGCAGCATCGGTGCAATTAGGTGGTAGGTCAGTAATCGGCAGGCCAAATGGATGAAGTGAAACAACTACGGGCTCCTCGCAGCCGGCTTCGAGGGCCGCCGCGATGCCAGCTGGGCCACAGACAGTTAATGCAGCTGTTGCCGGCTTACCTTCGACGTCGAGGCTTACCCCAAGACTCCAGGCCGCCAAAGACCAAACAACGCGTTGCCAGTGCCAGGGCAGGTACGCGGCGATTTGATCCCCGGGTTCAAGGGACCACTCATCGCGCAAGGCTCCCGAGAGCTTCGCAACCGCGTTTTCTAGTGAAGTCGATGAGAGTTCGGTGCGAGTAGACCCAATGAATGTCACCGCGGGAGCGGCGCCAGATTCAAGGCGGCGCTTGGTGAGTAGATCCCACACTGGATTGGCCACCTGATCAACATACTCAGGGGGCTGTGGCACGCTAGCGCCGTGACCGAAGCCGTCTTGTTGGTAGGGGGTCAGGGCACCCGACTGCGCCCGCTCACCATCAACACGCCCAAGCCCATGCTCCCCGTGGCTGGGGTGCCTTTCACCGTGCACCAAATCACCCGCGCTCGAGACGCCGGGGTCACACGGATTGTGCTGGCTACCTCGTATCGCGCTGAAGTTTTTCAGGAGTTCATCGATGGTGCTGATCTGGGCATCGAAATAGTGATCGCCACCGAGAACCAGCCTCTGGGTACAGGTGGTGCGATTCGACACGCACTGCCATATCTGCAAAGTGCCTCCGATGAACCCGTATTGGTTTTCAATGGTGACGTTTTGTCGGGTCTCGATATTGGCGCACTTGTTAGACATCATGTCGATGGCGGTGCCGACGCGACTTTATATTTGACTCCGGTTGCTGATCCGCGAGCGTTTGGCTTGGTCCCGACAGATGCCTTTGGCCGAGTTACTCAATTCCTTGAAAAGCCGCAGACGCCCGAGGAAATTGTCACCGATCAAATCAATGCCGGCTGCTACGTGTTTCGTCGAAGCGTCATCGATTCGATCCCAAGCGGTAGACCAGTGTCGGTCGAACGTGAGACTTTTCCCGCACTCCTGGCCGCCGATGCCTTGGTCCAAGGAGTTGTCGATCGGGGTTACTGGCTTGATCTCGGTACGCCAATGGCATTTGTTCAAGGATCGCGTGATCTAGTCCTAGGCATCGCGCCGTCACCTGCGGTACCAAAAACTGGTGCCTATTTGGTTCTGAATGGGGCCGAAATCGCCAGCGACGCGGTGTTGACCGGCGGTTCGGCAATTGGCCGGCGCGCGCAAATATCAGCCGGCGCGTTCGTTGACGGCTCCGTGGTGTTCGACGAGGCCCAAATCGCCAATGGAGCACGGGTCATCGGCAGCATCATCGGCGCAGGCGCCACTGTTGGCGCAGATTGTCTTATAGATGGAGCGGTAATCGGCGATGGCGCGAGCATCGGAGCCGGAAATGAGTTACTCGCCGGGGTGCGTATTTGGCCGGGTGTGCACCTTGCGCCGGGCGCACTTCGATTTTCAAGTGATGCTTAGCCAAGAGTTACTAGGCTCTCAGTTAGCAGGTGGCGAGATCATGAAAGCACCCACTGTGCGCTCATCGCGCTGACTTGGCTGCATCGCTGCATGTCCAACAGCTAGCGCGCCAAGGGGTTGGTAGCTAGCTGGTAATTGAAGTACCGAATTGACTACATCCGCGCAGAACATGGTTGAAGAAATCCAAGCCGAGCCAACCTCTTCGGCGGCCAAAGTGATCATCAGGTTTTGGACCGCAGCACCGCCTGCGACCATGAACATATCGCGTTCAGCAGCGGTGCGCGCTTTGTCTGCGTACTGGTGCGAACCTGACGCCAGATCAATGAATGGAAGAATTATAACCGGCGCGCTATGCAGGATTTCACCGCGCGCAACTCTCCTATTAATCGAATCTTCGACAACACCATCAGTATTTTGTAGATCTAGAACCCAACGATCACGCATCGCGTTAAGCAGGAGTTTGCGAATTGGCTGATCTCTAAGCACCAGGAAGCGCCAAGGCGTGGAATGGTGCGGTGCCGGAGCGGTGATAGCCGATGCGATGGCTCGCTCTATCACGTCATCATCGACCGGTGTATCAGCGAAACTTCGGACGGTACGCCGGTGCATGCCGGCGGTGGCTCGACCATGCTGCACGGCCTCTGCTGTCCCAAGGGGGAAAAGGTCATCGGATAAAGGGCGAACAATTGCACTAGCCCCAGACTCAAACTCGGCACCGACATAGTGCCCCATCCCGCGAACAATCGCCACCGGGCTGCCGTCGATCTTGCCCTTAACGAGGTCCGCAGCCGCGGCGATTTCGTCGGCGATCGCAATCACCGTCATCTCCAAAGTGCGACCGAAACCGTCGATGCGCCCGGTGTGATCATCGAGCACGATGAGGCCGGCGGCACCAATTGCGACATCGGTGACACCTAGGCGCCAAGGGCGCCCCATAGTGTCGGTGATGATGACCGCTAATTGTTTGCCGGTAGCCTCCTGTAGTTGAGTTAGGAGCTCGCGAGCAGAAGCATCAGGATCAATTGGTAGCAGAACTACGTGACCAGCATCAACATTGCTGGCATCGACCCCGGCGGCTGCCATAACCAATCCATGTTTGGTCTGAACAATTTTAGTGATTGCTTGAGGTGTTGATTTTGTCGCGACAACGCGCACCGTCTCAGCATCAATAGCGGCATCACGTGAGTGGGCCGCGATAATTCGGCCCTCAGCCTTCGAGATGATCTTGCTGGTAACGACGACAACGTCGCCATCGGAAAATCCGGCCGTGCCGTCTGGCCAAGTAATTTCGGTTGCAGTGATTATCGCGGCGAGATCATCCCCGGACGTAATCGAGCCAATACCTAAAACAGTGGTTATTTGCAGTGCTGCGTTTGACGGCGTGCTCATTTCATGTACTAACTGCCTGGATGCATTCTGCAGCCATCTGGGCGGTTGCGGAAACATCGGTCATCATCAGCGGTACGGCGCGACAGGAAATACCCAGGGAGACAACCTCGTCAACTATGCCAGCATCAACTTCGTCGACTAGCCAGGCGTCTATAAAGCCACCCGCGCTACGTGCTCCGTAGTGCGCTGCAACGGCCGCCGCGGACGTCTCGACTCCGATGGCTTGTAGACATGAATCGGCCATGCCGCGAACCGGTGAACCGCCGACTATCGGGGAGACGCCGACAACCGGTGCGGTAGCTGCGCGGATAGCTTCGGCTATGCCGGGCACCGACAAAATTGTACCGATTGAAACTACCGGGTTACTCGGCGGGAAAATTATTAGATCGGCGTTTTCAATTGCCTCAAGTACACCCGGTGCGGGCTTGGCGTTTTCGATACCGATGATCGCGAACGAATGCGCAGGCAGCGCAGCGCGATATCTGATCCACCATTCCTGAAAATGAATAGCGATCTGCATCGGGCGACCGAAGTCGTCGGTGGCACCGCTGGGGTCATCGACCACGACATGGGTTTCGGCGCGATCGTTACTCATTGGCAATAAAACTACGCCGGGTTGCCACCGAGCGCAGAGCGCCGCGGTGACCTCGGTCAGTGAGTAACCAGCCGCGAGTGACTGAGTACGCACCAGGTGTGTGGCAATGTCCTTGTCGCCCAGACCGAACCAGGTTGGTTCGACACCGTAGCTGGCTAATTCCGCCTTGGTCGTGAAAGTTTCGCCCTCGCGACCCCAACCACGCTCGGTGCTGATGCCCCCGCCGAGGGTGTACATCACAGTGTCGAGATCAGGGCAGACCCGCAGGCCATGGACCCAGATGTCGTCACCGGTATTGCCAACAACAGTGACCTCGGCGGTGGTGCCCCCTGAACCATCGGGATAGGCGCCGGCCAGGTGGGAGAGCAGGCCTCGGATAAATCGGGATCCGCCGATCCCACCAGCAAGTGCCGTGATTTGCATGCGCGCATCCTGTCAGGTGTTAAAACTCATCGGCGTGGCACTTACCGATCGGGTATTTTTCGTGATCCACTACCCATGAACATCGGTACCCGAGAGGGGGCCAAAAAAGTGACTTTTGGGACGGAATCGGCCGTTTTTGGTCATTTTTTGTAGTTTCCTGCCTGATATGTCGCATTCTCACTTGACTTATGCGAATTACACCCGTGTAATACTCCTCGTAACCCAATATGGGTGACGAAAAGTTAACCACGTGGTTGCGTAAGTTAAGGAGGTCTTTCGCGTGAGCGACATGGTGCTAGTGCCACTGTCTGACGTTGAAGAATTGGCATGGCAGGGGCTTGCGCTTTGCGCGCAGACCGACCCGGAGGCTTTTTTCCCCGAAAAGGGCGGTAGCACCCGCGAAGCCAAGAAAGTTTGTCTTTCTTGCGAAGTCCGGGTCGAGTGCCTGGAGTTTGCCTTGGCGCAAGATGAGCGATTTGGTATCTGGGGCGGGCTCTCCGAGCGCGAGCGGCGTCGCCTAAAGAAGCGGGCCGGCTGACCAGCAGAAGTTTGCTTTGACCGATGCAGACTTCTAGCCGGTTACAGTGGGCAGGTGGCGGGCCAGATGGACGAGAATCAAGTCGACGAGAATCAAGTCGACGAGAACCAAGTCGACGAGAACCAGGCGGGCGAGCTGCCAAGTGGCAACGATGAACTGACCACCGAGTGGTTCAGCAGGGAAGACGAATTTGAAGTCGCTTACGTTCCCTTGCTACCGCGCCGCCATCATCACGTAACTGCGGTACTCGTTAGCCACGAGGGCGCGATCTGGCTGCCAGCAGCCCTGACAAACCTTGCTTCGCAGACCAGGCCTCCCGAGGCCGTCGTTGGCGTCGATACGGGCTCTACCGATGCCAGCCTGAGTCAACTTCGCGCCGCATTTGGTTCAGATCGGGTGGTAGCCGCGGACTCTAAGCTGGGTTTTGGTGACGCGGTTCGTGCTGGTGTTGCTCACGTTGGTCAAGTGCGGGTCGCGCCAAGTGAGGAGCCCGTTGAAGAACTTATTGAATGGCTTTGGTTGCTGCATGATGACAGCGCCGCTGACCTCGCCTGTCTCGAGGCATTACTCAATACAGCTGATGACAATCCGAGCGCGTCAATTCTTGGCCCGAAGATTCTTGGGTGGCATGACCGACGTTTGCTGCTTGAAGTTGGTGTCAGCATCACTAGCTCGGGGCGTCGGTATACGGGCTTGGAGCGTCGGGAGCATGACCAAGGTCAGCACGATGGGGTACGCGATGTCTTAGCTGTTAGCTCGGCCGGCATGTTGGTGCGCCGCGAGGTTTGGCAGCACCTCGATGGGTTTGATCGCGCCTTGCCGCTATTTCGTGACGACATCGACTTTTGCTGGCGCGCCCACCTAGCCGGTGAACGGGTATTGATTGCAACCGACGCGGTTCTTCATCACCGGGAGGCGGCGGCACACGGACGCCGAGCCGAAGAATTTGCGCCGCGCCCGCATCGCATTGATCGGGAGGCTGCGGTGCACGTGCTGCTCGCGCATACCTCGGTAGTCGCGGTCCCATTTCTTGCCTTGCGCCTCCTCGTCGTCAGCGCGGTGCGTTCGGTTGTATACCTGCTCGGAAAAGATTTTGATGCGGCGCGCGATGAAGTCGGCGCGGTATTAGATGTCGCGCTTCACCCAGCTCGCCTACGTGCGTCGCGCCGGCTAAGTGCCCGCACGGCGACCGAGCCCTACTCGGTGATCCGCTCTTTGCGGCCAAGTGTGTGGGCGCAGCTGCGACAGGGTCTTGAGCTCATAGCCGGGATCGCGACTACAAGTAGTACCGCACTCAGTGCCTCAGTCAGTGCACTTGATTCTGGGCCAGTTGATGACGATGCGGCCTATTTGGATTCAGCAGGTCCGGGCCTATTAAGACGGGCACTGATCAGACCAAGTGTGCTCTTCATTTTCGTATTGACGCTGTTCGCGCTGATCGCGACGCGCAATATGTGGTGGGGCGACGGCGTCCTGCAAGGGGGTGCGCTGTTACCGAGTTTACCGGGCGCCAGTGACCTTTGGGGCACCTACAGCGAGGCTTGGCACAATATTGGGCCTGGTTCCATTGCACCGGCAGCGCCGTACTTGATGTTGATATTCGGTCTAGCATTTCTGCTCTTAGGTAAAGCGCAATTGGCCGTGACGGTCATCGTCGTGCTCGCGATACCACTTGTCGCATGGAGTATGTATTTCGCGACGCGCGGGCTGATCGCAGGTCGTGCGGTCCGTATTTGGGCGGCTGCCGCGTATGCGCTGGTTCCGGCGCTCACCGGCGCTCTATCAAGTGGCCGAATCGGCACCGTAATCGCGGCCATCTTGTTGCCATTTGTTGTTAGATCATTTGTGCGGATTGTCGGTAGCCGCGGTACCTTCCGGCGCGCGGCCGGCACCGCACTACTTCTCGCTGCACTCACGGCGGTGCTGCCCTTTACGTGGCTAATTGCGATTGCTCTCGGCACGGTATTTAGTGTGCTGCTAATTTTGGGAAGCGGCGAAAATTCATGGCTGGTGATCCGCCGGCTAGCACTTGCTCTCTTCGCGCCAATCGTGTTGCTTATGCCGTGGTCCCTTGGGCTGATCACACATCCGGCCGAATTCTTTTTGCAGCCCGGGATTGAAAGCTCCGCACTTAGCGACCCGAACGTTAATGCGGTCGACGTGTTACTGCTCCACCCCGGTGGCCCGGGGATGACCCCGCTTTGGGTCACCGTCGGATTACTTGTGGCTGGGTTCGCCGCGCTCTTGCGTCGAAATCGAGCAACCTACATCCTGGCCTGTTGGGCGGTGGCGGAATGCGCACTGGTGGTTGGGGTACTTCAAACGGTTATCTCGGTGACCCCGATTGACTCGGTCTCGGCAATTCGTACTTGGCCCGGTGGTGCGACATTGCTGCTAAGTGCTGCGTTGATCCTGGCCGCGAGTATTGCGACCGATGGCTTGCGTGAGCGCATGGTTGGTGTCAGTCTCAACATCAGTCAACCTTTCATAGTCCTTGTTGTGGTTGTTGCCGTCCTCGCTCCGGTGCTCTCGGCGGCTTATTGGTTCTCGGTTGCCGATGGACTTTTGCGCAAGGCGCCATTTGCGGCGGTCCCTGCATTTGTTGAAGCCGATGCACTGGGCGGTCAGGCGCCACGAACTTTGGTGCTGCGTCAAGATCGCGATGGCGCGGTGCAATACACCTTGGTAAATGGTGCCGGGCCTAGTCTCGGTGATGCCGATGCGGCCCCACCTGGGCAGGTGTGGGCGGAAATTGATCCGCTGGTTGCCGGTTTGGCTTCGGGGCGTGGCGGTGATGAAGTTGCGGGGCTCGCCGGATACGGGGTGCGCTATGTGATCTTGGCTGCAGGCACTTCAAGGTCGTTGATACCGGTCTTGGACGGTGAGCCTGGCTTGCGCCGGTTAGCAAGTGCCAGCGGTGAAGTCCTTTGGCGGGTCGCGGGGGTTACTTCGCGGGCGCGCCTGATAGCGGGTGCGACGACGACTCCATTGTCCGTCGTGCTGGCACCGACGGGCGCCGCTTGGGTTGGGATTGATCCGTATCTGGATCAACTAATCGATACCGGGCCGGTTGGTCGCGAACTTATTGTCGGCGCCGTGGCAGCGCCGGGTTGGCGCGCAACCATGGTTGGCAAAGATGGATCGCCGCAGCAGGAGCTCGAGGCGCAGGTTCCAGCCGGCCAACTTGGCTGGTCACAAGGATTTATCGCTCCGGCAGGTGGCGGTCAAGTTGTGGTCAGTTTCGATCAAGGACAGCGCACACTTTGGCTGTGGTTGCAGTTCGCGGTCTTATTCGTGTTGGTCGTACTCGCACTCCCATCGAGGCAACGACGCGATCCCGACCCAGATGAACAAGATGTTCAAGATTTTCAGGATTCAAACGTTGATATTGCTCCTCGACCCAATTCGAAACCTGAGCCCGGTTCTATAACCCCGTCAAATGTGATTATTCGATGAACAAGTTGCGCTCAGCGCGCGTTTTAGTTGTTGCGATCGCGATCACTGCTTTAGTGGTTGCCGGTGGATGGTTTATTCAACTGCGCACGCCCGTTGCTGAGCCGCCTCCACTTGCGATCGAACCAATCGGCTCGTCGGTGCTTATCTGCCCGGAGCCTGGGGCAAATGCTGAACTTGGTGTTCGGGTTACGGCGGCTGTGGTGCCCGGCCAGCCCGGCCAAGACGCCGGTTCCGGCAGCGCGCGGCTTGAGACCTTGCCCGGTAAGACTTCTGCCGAGGCGGCGATCGTGGGCCCGGGCGGTCAGGTGGAGATCGATGCTTTTGGCGAGAAGTTGCCACCAATTAGAGCGATCGCTGTGGGCTCGTACGCACCAGGTTTCATCGCTGATCAGTGGGGGCGTGATCCGCGCGGCACGGGCCGCGGGCTGGCCAGTACCGCTTGTGCGCCAGCTGCGTCCGAATTCTGGTTCGTTGGAGGAGGATCGGTAGTTGGGCGACAAACCCGTGTGGTGCTTGTTAATCCTGATGAGAATGCGGCCGTTGTTGACGTCTTGATTTATGGTACGGGTGGTTTGCTGGATGCACCGGGTGGTCGCGGTCTAGTAGTGCCACCTGGTTCACGCTTGGCGGTGCGCCTCGATGCACTTACTCCGGGCGAGAAGAGCACGGCTTTTCATGTGATCGCGCGTACTGGGCGTATTGGCGCTGCGATTGACGACCAGCAAATGTCAGGATTGCAATCTGTTGGCGCTGACTGGATTTCGCCCGCGGCGGCGCCCGCCACCACGGTTTATGTGCCAGGAGTGCTCCCCGGTCAGGG
>CAEZZA010000014.1_pt1 | contig 12366 bp, 7 predicted proteins | sample 7265981 | NCBI WGS metagenome assembly CAEZZA01 (sample SAMEA6813947, study PRJEB35770) | uncultured Actinomycetes bacterium | biome: Freshwater; feature: Freshwater reservoir; material: water | place: Czech Republic | collected 2016-08-15 | depth 30m m
CAAAGTAACGGATAGCAGCGCCCCATGGCCCGGAGCCGAACTGAGCTTCCACACACCCGCTAAGGCCTCGATACCGCGGAGGCCGAACCCGGGCACTACTTCCGAGGGCAAACCTCGGCCGTTGTCCAGCGCTTCAATCTGAATGCCAACAGCCGCGGTGGAGTCCACGGCGATAAACACTGACGAGGCGCGCCCATGGGTGACAGCGTTATTGATGGCTTCCTCGATGACTGAGCCAACACGGCTCGAAAGCGTGGGTAAAACATCGATGTTGGTCTGAGCCTTGTCAGACACGCTGTAGTCGACATCGATAAGACCGACCCAGCGCTGAGCCAACTTTGTCAACTGCACATCGATCGCCTCGATACTTTCAGGCCCACCATTCATGATCACGCCGATGTCGATATTCACCTGCTCCAGGAGGGCGCGGCACCGCCGGAAGGTTGCCTCACGGCTCACGACAAGGCCACTTCTCTGCCCATCGACAAACAGGTGGAGCGAAAGTGCAACTGCAGCAAGTCGCCCTTGCACCGGGCCATGAAGCACCTGCGCCACTTGGCGCCGGAGCCGACTAATTGAGTCTTCGACCTTCAAGGTTGCGTCAACGATGAGGTGATTTTGCTCAGCCAAGATCTCGCTGTCCTTGCGCAGACCAGAGACCGCACGGCTCATCGACGCTGCCGTCACCCCCGCCAAGATCGCTACCGCGCATAGTCCTAGCAACTGCAGAGCAGACTTCGACAACTGCCAATCAGGACTCACAAGAATTGTTACGACTATGCCCGCAACGATCGCGAAGAGATTTGACACGAGCACGAAGCCGAACGTTTTCACCGACCTCCAGCCAGAAAATCCGTTTTGTACTAGCCGAAGTAATACACAGACCCCAAACCAAGCAGCGAAGGCTACTAATCCGCGCAAGAGTGATGCGACCCCAAAGTTTGCAAAAGCTACGGGCAGGATCGAGAAGGCGACGAGTAGCGGAGCCCAGAGCACCGAGACGAACCACGGGGCGCGCGCGTTTCTAATCATTTCTGCAGTCTCAATCGAGCCCGTTGATGAAATATTCGCGATCTTGCCTACTGAGATCCCGTGACTGATTTCTCGAACCAACAGGCGAGCTTCGCCGCCTGCGCGTTCGGCGAGTGCGAGTAATTCCTGCTGCGAAGATCGATCGTTGAGTACCGCAACCTCGCGTGTTAGCAACTCGATTGTCGGCAGTACGGCCTCCTCAATGCTGGCAGAGAGCGATGCGCGTAGCCGCTCGTCATCGACTACTTGCCGATTGGAGATCTCGAGCAGCCGCGTCATCGAAGCCCGGAGCTCATTCGAACTCGCGCGGTAGTAATCATTAATGGCGAAGTAAGCACTGAGCAGCCACATCCAGCCAAGGAGGGATACGCATCCGGCAATGACTTGACCCAATGAGAATCCCACGCCACCTGGGGCTAGCAGCGAAAAGGTGAAATCAGCAACTAAGAATCTCACAGTGCAGGCGATGAACCAGATCGCCAGAACCAGCCATCCGCTAACTGGAGCAGTGATACGTGACCGGAGAATCGTCAGATCTGCCGCCAAAAGGACTGCGCCTAGGGCGAGCGCACCAAGCAAACCCGGCACCAACATGGCGGGCGCGGGCACCCCCATTGTTTGCGAGGCCCGCACGGCAGCGGGGATCTGCATTAGCAGGGCGACGATCACCCACACGCGTAGTGATACCGCCCAACGGCCACCAATGAGATCGAGTGGAGACGGAGTCGTCACCGAACGATGACCTTGCCCTGCTGCCACATTCGCACGGCCAATACACGAGCATTGCGATCGGCATCTGAACGTATGCCAAGGGCGAGGAAGGTCCGTTGCACCATGCTCTCCGCTGCCCGCAGAGTCGTGTTCCGTTCTTTCGCGATTGCCGCATTCGACAGCCCCTCAGCGATCAAACGCAGAACCTCACCGTGCACCGGAGTGAGTATCACTTTGTCGCTTGCGGAATTACTATCACGAATCACGCGGCGCTCGATCGAGGACCGCACCACGTCAACCAGATCGTCAGCAGTTGCAATCTCAGATTTCACCACATATACAGTGCCTTCAGGGATGCGGTGGCCGTCGCCAACGGCGAGTTCAGGTGAGGCATGGGCGCTCAGGATTGCCATACCGACCCAAGGAGCCTGCTCCGCGACTCGCTCCAGTAGGTGCACCCCGCTCGGCCCCGGCCCTAGATCCAGATCCGTGATCACCACGTGTGGCTCAAATTCCTTCAGCAAGGTAAGGGCTCGGGCCACCGATGGGCTGGACTGCACCTCAATGCCGGACCTCTCGAGAGAATTCGTGAGCAGACCTCGGGTGAACTCCTCGTCCTCGACCAAGAGAACCTTCCAGCGAAACCCTTCTTCCATTACTCAACCTTGCCAATTGTAGAAACTGATGCGAATTCGGAAACGACTCCAGTATTCGGGAATTACGCATATACCGCATCCTGGAGGGAATCCGAGGCCTACTCCTTAGCACCAGCGGGCAAGGCCCACTACGCGAAGAGCAGGGGCACGGCCATCGAGGGCTCCAAGCGGAAAAGGCGTGTGTTCCACCCGCTTAAGGCGGCGATGGTGCATTTCTAACTTGCGGGTTATTAATAGCAATGGTATACGCAGAGAGCTTTTTTGCACTAAGTTGACAGCGGTCGCTGAATGAGGCCGCGAGAGGATCTCATCATGCGCGTACTCGGTCGGGTACTAGCGGTGGCTGTGTCGGCACTGGTGGCGGTAGCCGGCGTATCAACAGGTCAGATAGCGAATGCCACTACTACAAACACCGTTGTAGCTACCATTTCGTCGTTGGGATCCGACCCTTGGGGGATTGGTATCAGCCCTAACGGAAACACCGCCTACGTGACGAACACTTCGGGCACCGCAGTACCGGTAATATCAACCGCAACTAACACAGTCGCCAGCACAATAACCGCGTCTGGCGCAACGGGTCCAGTGGGCCCTGCGTTCAGCCCCAACGGGCTCTATGCCTACGTCACGGGTACCGGCTCCAACACTTTGCTTGTTTACGCTACTAGCGGCAACACCCTCGTCGCCAGCCCAACAGTTGGGACCAACCCCTACTCCGTTGCAATTACCCCAAGCGGGGCGACGGCGTACGTTGTCAACAACGGCAGCAACAATGTGTCGGTTATAGACACGGCAACCAATACGGTCAACAGCCTCACTCCCACCATCAACGTAGGAACAAGCCCATGGGGTATTGCGATTACGCCGAGCGGTGCTAGTGCATATGTTGTCAACAGCGGCAGCAATATCGTGTCAGTGATTAATACAGTTTCCAACACCGTCACTGCCACCATCCCCGTGGGCACTGGACCACGACTTATTTCAATATCCCCGAGTGGCTTATATGCCTACGTAACCAATTGGGGCAGCAATAACGTGTCTGTGATCGATTTAACCTCCAACACTGTCACTGCCACCATCCCCGTGGGTACTAATCCATACGGAATAGACATCACACCCGGCGGGGATCAGGCTTATGTCACGAATGGCGGAGGCTCCAACATTTCTGTTATTTCAACTGCCACAAACACTGTCACATCCACGATAGCCACCGCGGATAACCCGGCTGCTATTGCGATCACGCCGAACGGCCAGTACGCCTACTTCACTCACTATGGTTCCGCTGCGACAGTTCTTTACATCGGCGCATCAAGTCCCAGTGTCACGGCCACGGTCGCGGTAGGAGATTTTCCGTATGGTGTTGCGGTAAATCCAGCCGGCACCTTCGCCTACGTCGCCAATACCTTGGGTGATTCCGTATCGATTATTAACCTCAGTACCAACTCAGTGACAGCCACGGTCGCGGTAGGAGATAACCCGCGAATGGTTGCGGTCAATCCAGCTGGCACCTTCGCCTACGTCACCAACTTGATCAGTGACACGGTGTCAGTGATTAATCTGACCAGTAACTCGGTAGCGGTCACGATCATGGTAGGAAATGGGCCTGAAAGTGTTGCGGTGAATCCAGCTGGCACCTTCGCCTACGTCACCAATAGCTTGGATAATTCCGTATCGATTATTAACCTCAGTACCAACTCAGTGAGCGCCACAGTCGCGATAAGTGATGATGAAGCGTTTGGTGTTGCGGTTAATCCAGCTGGCACCTTCGCCTACGTCACCAACTACAGCGGTGATTCTGTTTCGGTGATTAACCTGACGACCAACACGGTCACCGCCACGATAGCGGTAGGAGATCAGCCTGAAAGTGTTGCTGTGAATCCAGCTGGCACCTTCGCCTACGTCACCAACTTAAGCAGTGGCACGGTGTCCGTGGTTAATGCAACTTCCAACACCGTCACCGCAACCATCGCCGTAGGAACTAGTCCATATGGGATCGCGGTGAATCCAGCTGGCACCTTCGCCTACGTCACCAACTTGAGCAGTGACTCGGTGTCAGTGATCAACCTGAGTACTAACCTGGTTTCGTCCACGATCGCGGTAGGTGATGAACCGGTTGGTGTTGCGTTGAATCAGGCTGGCACCTTCGTCTACGTCGTCAACTACAGCGGTGATTCTTTGTCGGTAATTGCCCTTGCTCAGTCGGCGCCAAGTCCTGGTGGCGGCGGTGGACAGGTAGCAGCTCCGACTACGACGACCACTTCGACGACTACTACGGCAGTTTCGACTGAGACGTCATCGACTGTGGCTTCAACATCTGTGTCGGCGCCTGCAGCCGTGCCATCGAAGCCCGGAGCTCACCCTGCGAAAGTACGGGATATCAAGGTGGGATCGCCGGTGTCGACAACCCCAGAGAATGCGCCGGTGGTGAATGTTTATGCAGGTTCATCTGTTGCCCTGTCGGTTAGTGGTTTGCCGGCGAACACACCGTTCGTGGTGGGCATCAATCTGCTCTCGCAAACTCGCGTAAAAGCGTTATACGCGTCCATCGGCGAGGTACGCAGCACGCCTGCTGGTCGGGCGCAGGTTCCGGCATTCAAGGTAAGCCGCGCAGGTGTTTACACAATCCGGATGAGCACAAAGCCCTACCACGTTCCTGTAGTCAAAAACTACTACGTGAAGGTCAAGGTCACCGTAAAAAAGAGCTCTAAGTCTTAGACCCATGTACAGGAATGACGTCAGGCGCCGGGGCGTCGGCCCACTAAGTCAAGTTCTCCTGCCAAGAACTGCAGAAGGTCAGTTCGCAACATAAGGTGAAGTCATGGCCACAAGATCTAGGAGGCGAGTTCGCACCGCCATTCTTGTCGTGGTCGCTTTCGGTGTACTTTTTATCGCCGTCGCCTCCGTGCTGGCTTTTCGCCTCTCCGACACAACTATCGCTCCGGAGTCGCTAATCCTCGATGGTGCGCGAACCTCCGCAACTGACCCGACACCGGTGAAACTCGATGTCGATCTGTACCTGCCTCCTCCACGAGATACCGATGCCGCGAGTGGTGCAAAGAATGCTGCGCCAGCGATCCTCCTGGCCCACGGCTTCGGAGGCGACAAAACGTCGGTGAGTGCAGAGGCTGAGTCACTCGCTGAAGCTGGCTTCGTCGTGCTCGCCTATTCGGCGCGCGGCTTCGGCCTTTCGACCGGCCTCATCTCGATGAACGCACCGCAGTTCGAAGTGGCCGATGCCTCGCGGTTGATCGATTACCTGTCCACTCGCCCGGAAGTGATCGCTGATGCGCCCGGTGATCCACGCATCGGCATCGCCGGTGGTTCGTACGGCGGAGCTTTGGCATTGCTGAGCGCGGGATACGACCCCCGCGTCGATTCGATAGCAGCAGACATCACCTGGAACAGCCTGGAGGAATCCCTCTTCGGCCAATCGCTGATCAGCGACGAGGCCACCGGTGACGGCATGCAGGGTGCGTTCAAGTCACTTTGGTCTGGGCTGTTCTTCAGCGCCGGGCAATCAGCACCCGGAACGCCAGTCACCGAGTGCGGTCGCTTCGCGCCGGCCTGGTGCGAGGCCTACACGCGAGCGGCAGTGAGCGGAACCATCGACGCTGCCGGCGCCGAGCTCATGCGGGCCTCGTCACCGGTGAGCATCACTCACCAGATCACGGCGCCCACACTGTTAGGGGCAGGTCAGGCCGACTCCTTATTCCCGATCTCTCAGGCCAACGCGAACGCGACACAGATTCTCGATTCACATCCAAGTACCCCGGTGAAGGTTGTGTGGCATGCCGGCGGCCACGATGGAGGGCTCGCCTCCCCCGATGCAGTCAGCATGCAGCTTCGCGAACTAACACGCGACTGGTTCACCGCGCACCTTGCCGATGGCGCACCTGTCTCCGACTCTTTCCTGTACTCGGTGACCGCGGGCTCCGCACTGAGCGACCGCGCGGCGGGCACATTCGATGTGCTTACCTCACCTTCTTATCTGGGACTCGGCGGAACTTCCAAAACCTCGGTAGCGATCACCGGGCCCACGCAGCAGATCCTGGCGCCGGCCGGGGGCATCCCTTCTTCTATCTCCTCTGTTCCAGGACTAGGTGGCATCGCCTCGCTCCTAGGCCAGGTCAGCGGCTCTGCTGATCGCGGCGTCGGGCAGCAGACCGCGACCTTCGTCTCCGATGCCCTCGAATCACAGCTGAGCATCGTGGGAGCAACACGTGCACGAATCGAAATCTCGAGTGACCGCCCGATCAACGGAGCCACCGTTTTTGCGGCGCTACGAATCGTCGACGATCAAGGGCGCTCAAGGCTTCCCGCCGGTCTCGTTGCACCCGTTCGTCTCGACCTCCTGGGAACCGATCCGATCTTTTTGGATCTGGAACTGCCAGCGATTGTCACCGAGGTACCGCCCGGATCTCGAATCGCACTGACATTGACAACGACCGACCAGGCGTACCGACTCCCGGCCGGCCCTGCCGTCTACTCGGTCTCACTCGCCGATGATTTCGTCATCGTGCCCTCGGTTGCTGGCACGCCGACTAGCTCATCGTGGCCCCTGTGGGCCTGGCCTCTGCTTGGCGTGGCATTCCTCTTCATCGTCGCGCTGGCCTTACTCCTGACTCGCCCACGCCGACAACTACCGGGTGGCGAGCCCCTGGGATATTCACCTCACCCGGTAGTGGTCACCGGTCTAGTAAAGGAGTACCCCGGTGGTGTGCGGGCCGTCGACGGCGTCGACTTCACCGTGCCAACGGGCATCGTCCTGGGGCTCCTCGGGCCAAATGGGGCCGGCAAAAGCACGACTATGCGCATGATGATGGGCCTCATCTCGCCCACTGCCGGAGACGTTCGTATCTTCGGTGAGCTCATCCGTCCAGGCTCCCCGGTGCTCTCTCGAATCGGGTGCTTCATCGAAGGCCCCGGCGTCCTTCCGCACCTAACCGGGCGCCAGAACCTAGATCTCTTCTGGCGGGCATCAGGGCGTCTAGGTGATTCACGTATTAATGAGGTACTCGAAATCGCCGGGCTGGGTTCGGCTATCGACCGCCGAGTGCGCACTTACAGTCAAGGGATGCGTCAGCGGGTCGGCATTGCCCAAGCAATGCTCGGCATGCCAGAACTGCTGCTTCTCGATGAACCGACCAACGGCCTTGATCCGCCCCAAATTAAGGAGATGCGTGAGGTCATGCAGGCATACACACAAGGTGGCCGCACAGTGATCGTGTCATCGCATCTACTCAGTGAGGTGGAGCAAACCTGCAGCCATGTCGTCGTGATGGGTGCGGGCAAGGTCATCGCTCAGGGCAGTGTCGAAGCACTCCTACGCGAGCATCACGGCCGCCGGCTCGAGGACGTGTTCTTGGATCTAGTCGGAGAAGGACACGAGGTGGCATCATGAGCGAGAGCATGCCGACTGATCTCGCCGAAGCACCTACTCCGTCTTTCTACGACCGTCGCCAAACGCTTACCTTGCGCGTTGAGTTCGTGCGACAACTGCGCAGGCGTCGGACGATCATCGCCTTCGCCGTCGGAGTCGTGCTTCCGCTCATCGTGGTCGCGGCGGTAAAACTCGGCCCTTCCTCCTCGGGTAACGGCGGAGGCTTTGGTGGGGGCGACCTCGATCTCGTTGGTCTCGCGACTGCAGGTGCGTGGAACTTCAGCCTCACCATGCTGTTCTTCGGAGCAGGCTTCCTGCTCACCATCATCGCGGCAATGTTTCTAGGCGACAGTGTCGCCAGTGAGGCCTCGTGGTCGACCCTTCGCTACCTCCTCGCGGCACCTATTCCAAGGCGAAGGCTGCTGCGGGCAAAGGCACTGGTCGGCTTGTTGCTCACCGCGATCACCCTCCTCATCTTGGTCGGTGCCTCGTGGATCATCGGCGCCCTCGCGTTCGGGACCACCCCGCTCGTTAGCCCACTCGGAGCATCTTTCGACGTCACCGAATCTTGGGTAAGACTGGCAATAGTTGCCGGCTACATCATGATCGTGCTGCTGATCCCCGCAGGGCTCGGCTTCCTAATGAGCGTCCTAACCGACGTTCCACTCGGCGCTGTCGGCGCCGCGGTCGTCATCATCATCGTGCTCAACATTCTCGATGCGATCGAGGCTCTCGGCTCGGTGCGTAACTTCTTGCCGGGCGAGTACGCGAACGCTTGGGTGGGTGCGCTGGGCTCCTCGGTTGACTGGGAGACCATGGCGAAGGGCACCGCCTACAGCCTGGTGCTCTTCGGTATCTTCGTGCTCATCGCGACACTTAGATTCGATCGCAAGGACATCACCAGTTAAATCAACGAAAGCCTTTCACGCGGCACCACATAAGCAACCACGGCAGCAGCACCGGGCGGTTATTCCCGTCACACGCTTTCATGAAAACATCAATCCTCTTAGCACTCATCGTTATGGGCTCGGAGAAGTTCCTAAATTTGACGCCCTCTGTGCATGGTGGGGTCGCCTGGCTGCCTGACTATCGGTGCGGGCGGCATTTAGATTCGCACTGACCTTTGACCAAGCCCGGTTTGCTCGTGCGCCTTCCTTACCTAGTACGCCAAATGCAGCAAGTTCAACATCAGCTGCCATGTTCACGAAGTGAACCTCGAGGGCGTATTGCTTACCACTGATGGTGTGCTCACTCGGGGTGAGGAAGAGGAATTGAACTAGCGAGTAGTCCTTTCCATCAAGAGTGACGGAGTTCCCCTTAGCGAGGATCAACGGCCCAATCTCTCTCGGCCCGATCTCTCTCGGCCCAATCTCTCTCGGCCCAATCTCTCTCGGCTTAGCGGATGAGCCCGCGGTTTCTCAGGGTTCGCTGGCGAAGCGGGGTGAACACCACGCGCTCGACAAGGATTCCCGCCGCCATGATCATGAATATCGAGCCGAGGACAAGCGCCATATCACCAAGTGTTCGGCCAACATCGAGCATCTGACCGAGGCCCAGCCCAAGTGCCGGTGAGACAGCGATGAGCTCGGCAGCCATGAGTGATCGCCAGGCGAAGGCCCACCCCTGCTCTAGTCCCGCTAGGTACCCGGGCCACGCTGCAGGAAGCACTATGTGCCAGACCCGCGGCAGGCCCTTCGCGCCCATGACTTGGCCGGCGCGCAAGGTAATCGTGGGCACTTGGTCGATGCCCGCGATGAGGCCGTTTGCGATCGACGGTACTGCGCCGAGGAGCACGACCGTGTAGATCGTTGCATCAGAGAGGCCAAACCAGATGATCGCCGCAGGCACCCATGCGACCGAGGGCAACTGCTGCAGCCCCGTGAGTATCGGACCGAAAATCGACCGCAGGGTCCGGTTCAGCCCGAGGGCGACGCCGATGGGGGTCGCGACTATGAGGGCAATTATGAACCCCTGCGCCGCACGCCTCATGCTGTTGAAGGTGGCACCCCAGAGGATCTGCTGCTCCGCCTGCATTGCCAAGGCGTCGTACACCTGGCTAGGCGACGGGATTATGTAGTCGGGCTTCCACTGCAGGTAGATAATGATTTGCCAGATTGCGAGGATGACAGCGATCGCGATTAGCGGAGAAAGCGCCCGACCGATAACGCCCTTAACGCTACGGCGTTGGCGTGGTCCGGTCTCAAGCGCGTCGAGTCCCTTCTCTAGGGTCTCAAGGTCCGTCGACGAATCAACTCGCGGATTTGGTTTGGTGTCTATCGCCTCTATGTTCGACTGATCACTTGGCATGACGGCGGATCTCCTGTCGAAGCTCGGCGGTTATCTGGGAGGCGAGGTCGGCAACTGCAGGCGAGTCAAGGGGCCACGGACCGTGATTTTCCACCTTCCATTCGCGAATTATTTGTCCCGGTCGTGAAGACATAAGAAGCACGCGCTGACTGAGCCGAGCAGCCTCGCGCACATTGTGCGTGACGAAGATGACGGTCATCTTCGTCTCGTTCCAGATTCGTGTGAGCTCCTCGTGAAGGAGATCTCGCGTGATCGCGTCAAGCGCGGCGAATGGCTCGTCCATGAGGAGGATCGACCTCTCCTGGGCGAGTGCACGTGCAATCGCAACCCGCTGGCGCATGCCACCCGAGAGCTCATGCGGCCGCTGATCGTACGAGCGCTCGAGGCTGACCATGGCGAGCAGCTCTTGTGCCCGCGCCTTGCGCTCAGTCCGGCCTACGCCGTTGAAGAGCATTGCCAGTTCAACGTTCTTTCCCGCGGTGAGCCACGGCATAAGCGCCGGCTCCTGGAACATAAGGCTCGAGGGTCCTGAACATTCGATAGTCCCGCTCGTGGGCTTGTCGAGCCCGGAGATGAGGTTAAGGAGGGTTGACTTCCCGCAGCCCGATGCCCCAACGAGCGAGACGAACTCGCCAGGGCGCACATCCAAGGTGACGTCATCAAGAATGACGGGACCTTCCGGGCTGAATTGCTTCGATACGTGGCGCAGGCTCACTGAATTCGTGGATGAATCCCCGACCGGGTCGTTGATGTCCGGGGCTCCATTGCCTGTGCCATGCGTTGGATGTGCGCCGCTGGCGATTGTCATCGTGCGTTGCTCCTAAATTAATTGTGATGTGGCTCTTTAGGGGGGGTGTTACTGCAGGCCCAGTCCGCCGGCAGTGACGGTGCGCGCCTTCGATGCCTTGAGCACCGAATTCAGCAACCGCAGGTCGTAAATCCCCGACACGCCCTTCGGCCCGAGAGTGAGCAGGCCCACGCTGACCGCGTCATCTGCGCCCCGCTTGAGGGTGAGGGGAAGCGGATCCCAAGTGAAGCGCACGTTGCCCCACGAGCGATTGATCACCGCATCAGGCAGCGGCTTTCCTGTCCACTTGGTGATCTGCTCCTGAACAATGTCCCTGGATTTCAGAACGTTCGAAGCGATGTAGCGAATGGCCGTGTTGTTTGCCTGGAGGATTGATCGAACAGTCCCCGGGTACTGGTTCAAGAATGCCTGGCTCGCGATGATATTCGTGGTCACGTACTGTCCACTGGGTTGCCAGAGCGTCTTCTCGTCGACGAGGACCTTTGCGCCGGCCTCGAGGATCAATCGTGATGCCCACGGCTCTGGGACCCAGGCTCCATCAATGTCACCCCTCTTGAACAGGGATAAACTCTGGGCGTTATCCGTCGGGATGACTGTTACATCGCCCCCGCCAGCAACCGTCGTCTGCAGGCCCTGCGTCTTAAGCCATGTACGCAGCGCGACGTCCTGAGTATTGCCGAGCTGCGGCGTTGCGATCTTCTTGCCTCGGAGATCGGCCACCGTGTTGATGCCTGGCTTCACGACGAGGTAGGCGCCACCCGACGTCGCCCCTGAAACAACCTTGAGCAGGGTGCCGTTTGTCGAGTTGTAGCCGGTTATCGAGGGATTTGGGCCGATGTACGAGACGTCAATTGCCCCGCCCTTCATGGCTTCGATCACTGCTGGCCCTGCGTTGAACAGAACGTATTCGACCTGCGTGCCCTCGCGATTGAGGTTCTGCTCGAACAGACGCAACTGTTGCGCGACTAGAGCGGGGGCGTGGGTGAGATTCGCGAAGAAACCGATGCGCACCTTGGGTGCGGTCGGCAGTTTCGGCAGCGCGGCCGAGACCGTTGGAGTCGGGCTCGGGGACGGCGTCGGCGCTGCGAGCGCCTGGCTCGTGCCGATTCCGATGGCCAGGACAGCACCCGCAGCACTAATGGCGAGTGCCTGCCGCACCGCCCGGCGGACTGAAGTGGTTGCTAAAGACATTTCGTTGTTCTCCTTCTGAGATGTTTTGGGTCGTGCATCAGGTTGTGGTCGACACTTCGGAGCCGCTATCTCATGTCTCCAAGCGACTCCGGTTCGGCCTACGTTCGCCGTTCGCTCCGAAGTCGTGACGGTGGTGCCCGATTCGGATGTACTCGATTTGCTGCACCCTTGCCTCCTTTCGACGCTTCCGACAAAACCAAGATCAAGTGGTCTTTTACTAGTAAGTCAATAGGAATAGTATGTGTAGCAGCAAGTATGGTCAAATCAAGGAGGAGACAGGCGTG
>CAEZZA010000015.1_pt1 | contig 11798 bp, 12 predicted proteins | sample 7265981 | NCBI WGS metagenome assembly CAEZZA01 (sample SAMEA6813947, study PRJEB35770) | uncultured Actinomycetes bacterium | biome: Freshwater; feature: Freshwater reservoir; material: water | place: Czech Republic | collected 2016-08-15 | depth 30m m
GACCACGAACGCCCGTTAAACGAGCGGGGAGTGCGTGATGCCACTGCGGTCGGTGAATGGCTGGCAAATTCGGGGCTGTTGGATCTAAATCTATCCGTGGTGGTGTCATCGGCCAGGCGCGCACAAGAAACCTGGGCGCTGATCAACCGAAGCATTATTGAGGTAGTAGCTCGAACAGAGCCACGGCTTTATGAAGCTTCACCGCAAACAATTTTGGCGGTGATTCAAGAGACCCCGATTGAGGTTGCGGCCCTAGTCATCATCGCCCATAATCCGGGGCTTGAAGATGCAGCTTCGACGATCGCTTCGAATCGCGAGTCAAGCTCCTACCAAATGCTGGCGGAAAAGTACCCGACATCCGGCGTCTCCGTATTTGAGGTAGCTGATTGGGCTGCTATCGCGACCGACTCGGCCTTCCTTACTAGTTTTAGCGTGCCGCGCGGCTAGTTAGGCGATAACGGGTGCCGGCGTGACTACACCGGCTCGTGCATCGGCTCCTTCTATATCTTCCCTGGTGATTCCCAGTAGATACAGCACCGAATCAAGGTAAGGCACCGAAAGTGCTGCGTCGGCAGCTTCACGTGCTGCTGCTTTGCCGTTGAACGAAACGCCAAGTCCGGCAGCTTCGAGCATCAAAACATCGTTGGCACCATCACCAATCGCTATTGTTCGTCGCATTGGGATCTCGTATTTCTCCGCGAACTCCTCAAGTGCGGCCTGTTTGCCCTTGCGGTCAACGATTACGCCAACAACTTCACCGGTTAAGTATCCATCGCGAACTCCAAGGTGGTTGGCTCGCACGTCATCGATGCCCAGCTCATCAGCGAGAGGCATTATTACCTCTGCGAAGCCACCAGAAACCAGACAAACCCGGTATCCCAGGGTATTCAAAGTGCGGCAAAGGGTGCGCGCGCCGGGCGTTAACTTCAATCGTGATCTGACTTCGTCAAGCACAGTAACGGGCAGGCCTTTTAGTAAAGCTACTCGAGCTCGAAGCGCGGTCACAAAGTCCAAATCGCCCGCCATCGCCAGTGCGGTGATTTGGGCAACTTCCGCACCAACTCCAGCATGTTCGGCGATGAGGTCAATGACTTCATTTTGGATAAGGGTTGAGTCAACATCTATCACCACCAGATGTTGTCCGCGGCGATCAAGCCCTGACTCCTGTACGGCGATGTCGACACCCACCTCCGCAGCGGCAACAACAAGGGCGCGGCGTAAATCGTGTAGTTCGGCGCCTGAACCCTCGAACACCACCGCGGTGACCGGATAAGAGGCGATCCGGCGGATTCGATCGATATTGCCGCCGCGATTTGCGATCTCCTCGGCGATGCGGGAAACCGCATTTGGAAGCAGTGGCGCCCCAAGAATCGTTACGTGTACGCGACCGCGCCTTCTTACGGTGTCTTCGAGGGCGCCGGGTACTGTCGTAACGTCCATATCAAGTGCGGCTGCGGCCGCGCGAATGTCTATCCCCACTTGACTCATAATTTCGTCACTATCGAAACCGCTGGTCTCGACATTGACCAGGGCTGAAAGCACCAAACGCCCACGGACCACCAGTTGCTCGACATCAAGAACGGTGACCGGGTGCGCGGCCAGGGTCGCGAAGAGGGTCTTGGTTACTCCTGGCCGGTCAGTTCCGCTGAACGTTAGAAGCAGGGTCTGTGAAGTCATGTCGGTCCAACGCTAGCGCGTGTGGCACCAACGTCAAACAACCAAGGCGACTAAGGTCGCGTTGTGGCGCAAATTTTCAACCAGGCTGAGGTATTCGCCTGCCGCCAGGTAGCGGTTAGACGTGGGCAAAAATTACTGCTTAGCGATGTGAACTGGGTGGTCCATTCGACCGAGAGGTGGGTGCTTCTTGGCCCTAATGGGGCTGGCAAAACCACCCTCTTGCAGCTCGCTGCTGCCCAGCTGTTCCCGACATCGGGCCAAGTTCACCTCCTGGGCGAAGAACTTGGCGCGGTTGATCTGGCGGATCTGAAAACACGGATTGGCTGGGCGAGTAGTGCCGTATTGAATAGCCTTCCAGCCACAGAGAGTGTTGAGAATGTCGTGCTCACTGGGGCTTACGGGGTGACCGGTAGGTGGCGAGAGAAGTATGAGTTGATCGACGAGTACCGCCGTACTCAGCTCATTAAGACTTGGGGGTTGGAGGCACTTGCGACCAGGACTTTTGGCACATTGTCCGAAGGTGAGCGCAAGCGAACTTTGATAGCCAGAGCATTGATGTCTGACCCAGAACTCTTGCTACTTGATGAGCCGGGGGCTGGATTGGACCTAGGGGGCCGCGAAGACTTGGTTCAGCGAATGACGATATTGGCTTTTGATCGACACGCTCCAGCGCAAGTGCTCGTAACCCACCATGTCGAGGAAATCCCACCGGGTTTCACCCACGCACTCTTGCTCCGAGAGGGTCAGGTGGTCGCTCAGGGGCCAATTGAACAGACGATAACGAGTGAGACACTAACCCAAACTTTCGAGATGCCGATTGCTTTGGAACGAGTTGGTGGCAGGTTTACCGCTCAGCGAGCTAGGTAGCTCAGAGTTCAGGTGCCTTAGTGCTCAAACGACTGGTCATTGCGCTCCTTGGTATTTTATGTTTAATCGTGGGTGCAGCGGGTCTGATATCAGGTGCCTGGATCTACACCGTATTTGGCTCAGATGGTGAAGTAAGTGCTCCGGCGGGGAGCGTCGTCGAAGTTCAAGGGAGTAACGCCGTGGTAATCGATCTTGCGGATGCCAACTTGAGTGTTCCATACCTAACTTTCAAAGGTGAGACAACGATCCAGGCGAAAAACACAGTGGGTGAGATGGGAGCCGCACTGTTCCTAGGTGTTGGTGAGGCCACAGTTATTGATGAGTATTTGGCGCAAACAACTTACAGCGTTGGAGAATTTACTGCTCCGACTAAGCCGTGGAAGATGACATTGGTTCCTGGGCCCGCTAATACACCTGGAGCGCCGTTCGGCCAACCGGCCGAAAAGCTGATCTGGTCGTCAAGTGCGATTGGTGACCCAGCCGTCTTGCAACTTGACTCTCCGGCCGCGCCCTTGACGTTAGTTGTTATGAGATCAGACGCACTAAGCCCGGTGGCCGCAGACCTGAGTGTTCACCTCAAGGTTCCGCAGCTTGTCATCACCATGTGGATTGCGCTCGCGGTGGCGGTCCTACTGCTGCCTGCGGCATTAACTCTATTTTGGATTGCCCTATTCCACTTGCGAAAGCGTGGCCGTCATGAAGGATAACGACGGGCGTTTGGATTCTGAACTTAGTAACCGCATCTGGACCGTACCTAATATCTTAAGTTTCGTCAGGCTACTCGGCATCCCACTCTTCCTCTGGTTGGTCCTAGTGGAGCAGGCCGATGTGTGGGCGTTTGTCGTATTGGTGTTGGCCAGTGCTTCCGACTGGCTAGATGGAGCGCTCGCCCGTGCATTGAACCAAACCAGCAAGTTGGGCGCGCTACTTGATCCATTGGCTGACCGTCTCTATATCGCTGCCACGATTATCGGCTTGGCGCTTCGGGGCATCATCCCGTGGTGGTTGGTTCTAACGCTTGCTCTTCGCGATTTGATGCTCGTGCTGCTTTTGCCCGCCCTTAGGCGCCGAGGCTTACTTGCGCTGCCGGTAACTTTGCTCGGAAAAGCCGCAACATTTTGCCTGCTTTGGGGGTTCCCCGCCCTACTTCTGGGTTCAGTTGGTGGGGCTATCGGTACCTTCGCATTGATCTGCGGATGGGCTTTTTCGTTATGGGGAACCGCGCTGTACTGGTGGGCCGGGCTTGACTATGTGCGCCACGGGCTGCGCCTTCCACTGGTAAAGTGACGGCGAGGAAGAGGGCGAGGGTGGCCCAAGGGATTTTGGCCGCGGTGTTAACAAGGAGGCCGCGGGGTTAACAAGGAGGATGGCATGTACCCAGAGGAGTTGCGCTATACCGCCGATCATGAGTGGGTGCGATCAGAGGCTGATGGCACGGTGGTTTTCGGGATTACCTCTTTCGCCCAAGAGGCTTTGGGCGACATCGTCTACGTAACGATGCCGGCGGTAGGTGAGTCTTTGGCTGCTGGAGCTGCGTGCGGCGAGGTCGAATCGACGAAAAGCGTAAGTGACATTTATTCGCCACTTGATGGTGTGGTCATTTCACGTAATGAAGCCTTGGACTCGACCCCTGAAAACATAAATTCTGCCCCCTATGGGGCTGGTTGGTTAGTTACCATGACACCAAGTGACCCCACCCAATTTGCGAACTTACTAAGTGCGGCCGAGTACGCCGAAATTACCCTAAAGGGATAATGCCTACCAGACAGGCAAAAGGAGGTGGTTACCGTGCGCTGTATTAAATGCGACGCCGTGGTCGAGATTGACGATCACTTCTGCGCTGAGTGCGGGGCTTCGCTCAATGTGGGCTTGGATCAAGTCGACATGGATCACACCGGATCAATTACCTCGATTATCTCGGTGGGCGGCGGCACAAACTCGGGGCCCTTGGCCCCCGTGGGCTCCCCATCGCTAGCAGATCTACCTACCGGATCGGCGCTCTTGGTGGTTCATCGAGGGCCCGGCGAGGGGAGTGAATTCGCACTCAACTCCGATCTACTCACTGTCGGACGCTCACCAGAATCTGAAGTTTTTTTGGACGATGTCACGGTTAGCCGCCGGCACGCTGAAATTCGCCGAGGTAGTTCGGGTTGGAGTATTCGTGATGCGGGAAGCCTCAACGGTACCTATGTGAACCGGCGACGTGTAGAGGACCATCAGCTCAATGGTGGCGATGAGGTTCAAATCGGGAAGTTCCGATTCGTGTTCCTTGTCGGTGTGGAGCCAAAACCGTGAGTGGTTTGGCACGCGGCCCGGTAGTCGGAACCATAAGCATCGGTGAGGTATTGACCTTGCTCAAGCGGGAGTTTCCTGACATCACGATCAGTAAAATTCGATTCCTGGAAACCGAAGGCTTGATCACACCCGAGCGCACCGCTTCGGGTTATCGGCGCTTTGCTGAACGCGATTTGGAGCAACTGCGTTCGGTGCTGACCTTGCAGCGCGACCAATACCTGCCCCTCAAAGTCATCCGTGAGCACTTAGAGGATGCCACCGCAGAATTACCTAGCCAACCCGTTGCCGGTACCGGGTTGCGCGCCGATGATTTTCGCGCGGGGGCTGGCAAGGTACGGCTGACTCGCGGTGAGCTAGCCGAAATGGTTGAGCTACCGGAGGCCTTGATCGCTACGTTAGAAACCATCGGCCTCGTTTGGGCGAACCCGGCCGGTCACTACGACGAGGATGCACTTGCAGTTGCGAGCATTGTGGCGCAGTTGGCCCCCTTGGGCGTAGAGCCGCGACACCTGAGGTCATTTCGAGTTGTTGCCGATCGCGACACCGGCCTAGTCGAGCAAATCGCCACTCCCTTTAGCCAACCCAAGGACCGAGGCCAGCGTGAGCACGCAAATGAAGTGGTCCGTGAGGCTGCGGCCCTCTTAGTGCAGCTGCACGGTGCTTTGCTACGAGCGGAACTCGTTCGCGGGGGCCTGACCTAGGGGTTAAGGTGGTGTCATGCAAGCACTTGACGTTATTGGTGTCCGCATGGAGATGCCGTCCAACAACCCAATTGTGCTGCTGCGCGAAACGGGCGGGGTCCGGTATCTACCAATATGGGTTGGGGCGGTCGAGGCCACCGCAATCGCATTTGCCCAACAGGGAGTTGTACCACCCAGGCCAATGACCCACGACCTGCTGAAGGATGTTTTGGAGGCTACCGGCGCCGAACTCGTGGAGATACGAATCACCGCACTCGAAGATGGGGTTTTCTATGCGGTTTTGGTCTTCGCGTCAGGGATTGAGGTAAGTGCTCGGCCCTCGGACGCAATAGCGCTGGCACTGCGCGCCGGGGTGCCAATCTTCGGAGCTGACGCTGTCCTTGATGAGGCTGGGATTGAACTACCGGACGAGGAGCCCACTTCACCTAATTTGGACGATGGCCAGCCGCGAGTAGCAAGTGATGTTGAGTTGAAACAATTCCGAGAGTTCCTGGACCAAGTCAGCCCCGAGGATTTCGAGTAAAACTCGGTGGTGCGGGCGGACTCCAACCCTCCACATGAGGTTCAGACTTACGTCGCGCACCCACCCGTGTGTCGGGTTGACCCTTCGGGTCTAGGTTCGTAACGTTCGTCATGGCTCCCGTTTCAAAGTTTGGGGTCACTTCTTCCTCAGGAGGCTTCGTGAACGCCGATGCACCGACGGGCCAAAAATCAAGTGGCCAGATCTCCAATGGCCAAATACCCAGTGGCCAAGAAGCCCTGTTCGATGACTCGGACCTAAGGCCATTACCGGCAGATATTGGTTATCGGGGCCCGGTAGCCTGCGCGGCCGCCGGAATCACCTATCGGCAACTGGATTACTGGGCCCGCACCGGCCTGGTGCAGCCATCTGTTCGCGGGGCAACCGGTTCTGGTACCCAGCGCCTCTACAGCTTTCGTGACATCTTGGTCTTGCGGGTCGTCAAACGGCTTATCGACACCGGGGTCTCCCTGCCAAATATTCGGGCCGCCGTTGAGCACCTATCCAGGAATACCGGCGAGGACCTAGGCCGCATCACGCTAATGAGTGACGGCGCCACCATTTACGAGTGCCGCAGCGCCGACGAGGTAATTGACCTAGTTCGGGGCGGCCAAGGAGTATTCGGTATCGCGGTTGGCAGCGTGTGGCGCGAGGTAGAAGGCACCTTGTCGACTCTGCCGGGGGAGCGCCCCGATGGCGGCATCATTGAGCCAAGTGTTGGCACCGATGAACTCGCGGCGCGCCGCGCCCGCTCGGCAGCCAGTTAACACGGCGGGCTAATGAGCCCTCTTCGCCTGTTTGGCTAGTAGTATTGGGTTGCTGATCGACCCCGGTCGGGAGAGTCTCGCGGAAGCCATTCGCGGGCGCCGAAGGAGCACATCTCCCCGATAATCTCTCAGGCACATGAACCGCCCGGGGAAGGCGCCTCTGGAAAGCGGGTGGGTTCCCACCCCGCCGACGGTGCAAGCCGCGCAAGCGGTGAAGCTCTCAGGCTGCGAGTTCTCGCAAAAGACAGAGGGGGAGGGTGGTCACAACCGTGGCCGCGTACCCCGGCGCCGATCACTCGGTGCTCTAGCGCGAGGCGAATCGATGAGCCATGTAGGTCAATTTTCCAGTTCGCTGACGTCACTCCACGAAGATGACGCTTTCCAGCGTCGACATGTGGGCCCTGACTCCGATGCGATTGCAAAAATGTTGTCCGTGGTTGGGTACGACAGCCTCGAGACGATGAGCCAGGCCGTGGTACCAGCCGTGATCAGGTGGGGCGCAGCATTAGACCTGCCACCAGCAACCGACGAACGCTCCACCTTGACCCTTCTCGCGAAGCTCGCTGCCAAAAACATCACGATGGTGAGCATGATCGGATTGGGTTACAGCGATACGCAAACCCCGGGTGTCATCTTGCGCAATGTCCTCGAGAACCCAGCCTGGTACACCGCCTATACGCCTTATCAGCCAGAGATTTCACAGGGCCGACTCGAAGCTTTGCTTAATTTTCAAACCATGATCGAGGACTTAACCGCGCTTCCGGTTGCGGGCTCCTCCCTCCTTGATGAGCCGACGGCAGCCGCCGAAGCGATGACGCTTTCGCTGCGACATGGACCTAAGGATGCGCTGCGATTTATTGTCGACTCCGATACCCACCCGCAGACCCTCGCCGTCTTGGCAACTCGTGCCGAGCCCCTGGGCATTGATCTCGTGGTTTGTGACCTAGATAACGGATTGCCTGATGGTGCATTCAGTGGCGTTCTAATCAGTTACCCCGGTACATCGGGCCGAGTTATCGACCGCACCGACTTGATAGCCGCGGCACACGCCCGCGGGGCCCTGGCGATTGTTGCTGCTGATCTTTTGTCCTTGACGGTACTGAAGGCACCCGGTGAGATGGGAGCCGATGTGGTCGTGGGTTCAGCGCAGCGGTTCGGTGTGCCATTTGGTTTTGGTGGGCCCCATGCTGGTTTCATGTCCGTGCGGGCGGGGCTAGAGCGCAGCTTGCCTGGTCGTCTAGTCGGTGTGAGCGTTGACGCCGATGGTGCCCCCGCGTATCGTTTGGCACTGCAAACTCGTGAGCAACACATTAGGCGCGAAAAGGCCACCAGCAACATTTGTACTGCCCAAGTCCTACTTGCCGTGATCGCCTCCATGTATGCCGCTTACCACGGGCCAAAGGGCCTCCAAAATATTGCTAATCGGGCACATCGCTATGCGAGTGTGTTCGCAGCTGGGGTGACGGCGGCCGGTGGCACGATTCAGCACGCGTCGTTCTTCGACACTGTTGAAGTTGTCATCCCTGGTCATGCACAAGCGGTCTTCAACCGTGCCGCTGAGAGCGGGATCAACATCCGATTCGTTGATGAAAACTCAATATCAATCTCAACCGATGAATTGACGTGCGCTGAACATCTCGAAGGTGTCTGGGGCGCCCTTGCTATTGCACTTCCGACCTTGGGTGATCTACGAGTAGCTGATATCGATGATGGGTTGCTTGATGCGTGGGGTGGTGTTCCCGTGGGTGTACTTCGAGCGACCCCATATTTGACCCACCCGGTATTTAACACTCACCACAGTGAAACTTCGATGCTTCGCTATTTGCGCCGACTCGCCGATCGCGATATTGCACTTGATCGATCAATGATTCCACTCGGTTCATGCACCATGAAATTGAATGCCACCGCCGAAATGGAGCCGATCACCTGGCCGGGATTCGCGGGTATTCACCCCTTTGCACCACTTGATCAAGTTACTGGATACCTCGAACTCATCGCTAACTTAGAGGCTTGGTTGGTGGAAATCACCGGTTACGACGCGGTATCACTTCAGCCAAACGCGGGGTCACAGGGTGAGTTTGCCGGGTTATTGGCAATACGTGGCTACCACTTATCTCGCGGTGATAATGATCGCGATGTGTGTCTCATTCCAAGTAGCGCCCACGGGACAAACGCGGCCAGTGCCATCATGGCTGGTATGCGGGTGGCTGTTATTGCCTGCGATGAGAACGGCAACGTCGACCTCGTTGACCTTAAAGCCAAGATCGCTGAGCACGCTGATCGGCTAGCGGCCTTGATGATCACATATCCGTCAACCCACGGAGTTTTTGAAACTGAGGTAGCCACCATCTGCGCCCTCGTTCACGAAGCTGGTGGGCAGGTGTATGTAGATGGGGCAAACCTAAATGCCCTGGTTGGTCTGGCGAAGCCAGGCAAATTCGGCGCAGATGTTTCGCACTTGAACCTGCATAAAACATTTTGTATCCCACACGGTGGTGGTGGTCCGGGTGTTGGCCCAGTTGGTGTGCGGTCGCATCTAGCACCTTTCTTGCCATCGCATCCGCTGCGCCCAGAGGCGGGGCCACTTGGACGCGGTGACATTGATGGGGGAGTGGGTCCGGTAAGTGGTGCCCCTTGGGGGAGTGCCGGCATTTTGCCGATTCCCTGGGCCTATATCCAAATGATGGGCCCCGATGGTTTGGTCAAGGCGACTCAGGTGGCGATACTCTCGGCGAATTACGTCTCCAAGCGCCTGGCGGCGTATTACCCGACTCTTTATACCGGTGCAGGTGGGCTCGTGGCCCATGAATGCATTTTGGATCTGCGCCAGATCAGTGCAGAGACCGGTGTGAGTGTCGATGATGTGGCAAAGAGACTAATTGACTACGGGTTCCACGCACCAACCATGTCATTTCCAGTGGTTGGCACTTTAATGGTTGAACCCACCGAGAGCGAAGATCTCATCGAACTTGACCGATTCATCGATGCCATGATTGCGATCAAGGCCGAGATTGATCAGGTGGGCGCCGGAGTGTGGCCACCCGACGACAACCCGTTACGCAATGCACCACATACCGCCAACTGCCTCATTGGGCCTTGGTCGCACCCTTATCCCGCGCGACTCGGTGCGTATCCCACCGGAGGCAAAGTCATGGACAAATACTGGCCACCGGTGCGCCGCGTCGATGGTGCCTACGGGGATCGCAACTTGGTGTGCTCCTGCCCAAGCCTTGAAGAGCTGGCTTCGGTTTAGCGAGTGCTACACGAAGACGCCAAGGTCAGCAAGTAGCTTTGTTACTCGCTGCTTGATTTCATCTCGAATAGGGCGAATAGCATCGAGGTCGAGGCCCATTGGATCCTCGAGGATCCAATCCTCATATTTCTTGCCCGGGAAGATCGGGCAGGCGTCGCCGCACCCCATAGTGATTACCGCATCTGCGGCGCGAACTATCTCGTCGGTCCAGGGCTTCGGAAATTCACCTGAAATATCAATACCCACCTCGGCCATTACTTCGATGGCCGCAGGGTTCACCTGGCTACCGGGCTCGGAACCACCCGACCAAGCGATCGCGCGATCGCCAGCTAGGGCCTGGAAGAAGCCCAAAGCCATTTGGGAACGCCCAGCATTGTGAACGCAAAGGAATAGCACTATTGGCCGTTTGTCTGTCGATTTGCCTTCAACTCGAGCGAGGGCAAAAAGTCTCTCGCGAGCGAAGCGCTCAGCAAATAATGGCAGCCACGTAACCACGGTGAAACGGCCTGCAAAGTCATCGTATGAGGTGTGCAAGAACCGCTCAATTGTTTCTGCCGCGAACTCACCATCAAACTCATGCTGTAAACGAGATGCTGCAGCGCGCAACACTAGCTGATGTTCGAGCGATAAATCCTCGCGGTGATAACTGTCATTCATGCGGATTTCCTCTTCTGTCGGGTAGGAGTACGAACATGGGGGACTAGGTTCAACACACGGCTTCGGATCTCGTCAAATGTCTGCGAAAATGCTGCGTCGCTATCAACTCTTGCCGGATCTGCGATAGACCAATGTAGGCGGCAGTTTGACCGGTTAACTAGCTTCTCATTAACCCCATCGCACACTGAGACGACCAAATCCGATGGCTCCAAGACTCCATCGAGGTCACGTGGCTCACTTTGGTCAAGTACTAAACCGGCCCGGAGAATGGCACTTCGTGTGCGTGGATTTATACGCATTGCCGGGACCGTGCCAGCAGAACTCACCGGAACAGTACTAACGTCACGCCAGATTGCCTCAGCCATTACCGAGCGGGCGGAGTTCTCGGTACAAACAAAAACCACGCGGCGAGTATTGATTATCGAGGCAGCGGGCAAGAGACCATCGAAACCGCCTGGCTCAAGGTGCAGATAGGTGCGCCGGCCATCGGCCTGGGATCGTGTTCTGGTTACCAGGCCCACGTCAGTCAAGATCTTGAGGTGATGGGCCAGCAGGTTGCCCGGGATCTTAAGGTTTGCGGCCAATGTGTCGGGCGAGAGATCCTCATCGTGTAGAAGATCAGCGATGGCCAAGCGCACGGGATCGCCCAAGGCGGCAAATGTTGCTACCCGACTAAGAAATAGTTCAGTGCCCATTGACTCAATATACACTGACCAAAGAGGATGTCAAGGATGCCAGCGCGGTGGTTTAGGGACGAGAGGAGTAGCTTCAGCCCCCGTTACAGGTGCCACCAAGAGGGTTTAAACACCCAACCTCGTGGTGGCGGGAAGGTTACTACTCTTCATTACCCTCAAAGCACCCACACATAGTAATGCCACCACGGGGTGTCGGGCGCGGGGTGCCGGAGGGGTTTATGGTGCCCCCGATAACGGCAACACCGGGCCGTACCCAACCAACACCGAGTCCGAGCCGATCAGTTGGTGCAGAACTAACTGGCGAATTAACATCAATGCTTGGCATCAGATTTACGTCCTTTGCGTCAGTATTACTAATTGTGGAGA
>CAEZZA010000017.1_pt1 | contig 11660 bp, 7 predicted proteins | sample 7265981 | NCBI WGS metagenome assembly CAEZZA01 (sample SAMEA6813947, study PRJEB35770) | uncultured Actinomycetes bacterium | biome: Freshwater; feature: Freshwater reservoir; material: water | place: Czech Republic | collected 2016-08-15 | depth 30m m
CGCGTAAATGGTGTCGGATAGTAAAGGCATCCAGTAGCGCCTGCGTTGGATGTTCGTGGGTGCCGTCACCAGCGTTGACGACACTTCCCTGAATCCAACCAGCGGTTGCAAGTCGATGCGGGGCCCCCGAAGAACCATGACGAATCACTACCGCGTCTGCGCCCATGGCTTCCAAAGTGAGCGCGGTGTCTTTAAGGCTTTCGCCTTTCGACACGCTCGAACCTTTTGCGGCAAAGTTGATGACATCGGCGGAAAGTCGCTTGGCCGCAATCTCAAATGAAATTCGAGTACGAGTGGAATCCTCAAAGAACAAATTCACCACGGTGCGACCTCGAAGTGTTGGCAACTTCTTGACCGATCGATCAGTAATAGCTGCCAGCTGTGCAGCAGTATCTAGGATCAGGCAAGCGGAATCAACATCAAGATCACCAGCTGAAAGTAGATGCCGCATCTATCTCGCACCGCCTTCGATGGTGACTTCATCGAAATCATCGAACTCGACAAGCCGCACCCGAACCTGCTCGGCTAATGCAGTCGGCAGGTTTTTACCAACATAATCTGCACGAATCGGCAATTCTCGGTGCCCTCTGTCAACAAGTGCAGCAAGTTGGACGGCCCGTGGACGCCCTATGTCATTAAGTGCATCTAGGGCAGAACGAACCGTGCGTCCAGAAAAAAGTACGTCATCAATCAGGACTACAACTTTGTCATCAATGCCATCGGTCGGGATCGCAGTCGGTTCTAGCGCTCGAGTTGGGCGTAGCCGTAAGTCATCGCGGTACAAGGTGACATCAAGGGCACCTACCGAGACCGTGCCACCTTCAATGCTTTCAATTGCAGCAGCTATGCGCCGGGCCAAGAACACACCGCGGGTAGGAATACCTAACAAGATGAGATCGGCTGCGCCCTTATTTCGCTCAACTACCTCATGGGCGATGCGCCTTATTGCTCGACCAATGTCGCCAGCGTCAAGCACTACCGACCGTGCAGAATCCATTAAATGGACCCCCTTCCCCGTCTCACTGAACGGGCTTAAAGGACGTCTAACGTGTTCACCTTAGCGCAAATGGCCGAAATATTGTTCAGCCGCTCGGGCGAGATCCGATTGTATGCACCCGCATACCGTTGGTGGTGCCCGGTACGCCCGGTGGCACACCAGCGACTATGACAACACGCTCGCCAGCGCTCGCTCGGCCGATTTCTAGCAAGGCACGGTCAACCTGCACAACCATGTCATCGGTATGTATGACGCCTGCAACTAAGAAAGTCTCGACTCCCCAAACCAAAGAAAGTTGACTACGCACCCGCGCGTTCGTGGTGAATGCAAGCAGCGGAGTCTGATTGCGCCAGCGCGCAATTAGGCGCGCCGATAGACCGGTCTCAGTGAATGCGATTAGGTGGCTCGCCTTGATCTCATCAGCGACATTGACCGCAGCATGGGTAAGTGCCCGCGCCGTTGAACCTTGGCGCTCGTCACCTAGCTCTGGCAGCGAGTCCAGCGCCTCTAGCTCAACGTGCTCAATGATTCGCGCCATGGTCTCGACAACCAAGGTTGGATGTTCACCAACGCTGGTCTCGCCAGAGAGCATTAAGGCGTCAGCGCCATCGAGTACCGCATTTGCCACATCGCTCACCTCCGCGCGAGTGGGCCGGGTTGCGGAAATCATCGAATCAAGCATCTGAGTTGCGACAATTACCGGCTTTGAAAGTTCACGACATAATTGAATTGCACGCTTTTGTACCAGTGGCACTGCCTCCAGCGGTAATTCAACACCGAGATCACCTCGAGCCACCATAATGCCATCGAAAGCTTCGACAATTTCTACAATATTGTCAACCGCCTGCGGCTTTTCGACCTTAGCTAGCACGGGCAGACGCACACCTTCTTCGTCCATAATGCGATGTACATCTTCAATATCGGCCGCCGAGCGCACAAAGGAAAGAGCGATCATGTCGGCTCCGATGCGCAGTGCCCACCGTAAATCAGCAATATCCTTCTCGGACATAGCCGGAACGCTCACCGCAACACCCGGTAAGTTAAAGCCCTTGTTATCCGATACGCGGCCACCTTCGATGACCCGCGTTACGACGCGCGGACCTTCAACTGCAGTTACCTCCAAGGTGATCCGTCCATCGTCAACCAGCACCCGATCCCCCGGGTGCACATCACCGGGTAGCCCCAAGTACGTGGTAGAGACCATGGAAGCGTCACCGGGCACCACTTCGGTAGTAACGGTGAATTCGGCCCCGACCTCAAGTAGCACCGGCCCGGATGCAAAGCGGCCCAGGCGGATCTTCGGCCCCTGCAGATCTACCAGAATCCCAACCCCCCGGCCGGCCTCATCGGCGCCCTGGCGCACTGCCGCATAAACCTCCGTGTGCTGCTCATGTTCCCCGTGCGAAAGGTTTAGGCGCGCAACATCCATGCCCGCCGATATCAGGGCTCGGATACTCTCCAGGGATGAAGTTGCGGGACCTAAAGTGGCAACAATTTTCGCTCGACGCATGCCTTGGATCCTATCCCAAGATCCTGTAAGCGCTGTCATACCACGAGCGACCGCGCCGTTGCTGCTATCGGGGCCGGCAGGTTAGTGGTACCCGTTAGGTACTTATCGACCGCGGCTGCACTGGCACGCCCTTCGGCTATCGCCCAGACAATTAGCGACTGCCCGCGCCCAGCATCACCGCAGACATATACCCCGTCGACATCGGTGCGGTAATCCGGATAGCGCTTGACCAGGCCGCGGTCGTCAAGGTCCAAGCCCAACTGGTCCACTACCGAACCCGGTTCTGGACCGGTAAAACCCATCGCCAGGAGTACGACATCTGCCGGCAGTTCACGAGTTGACCCGGTCACCGGCTCGAAGGTCCCACCAGACATCTCGACATCCACGATCCGAAGCGCCGCTAACTGCCCGGATCCGTCATCAAGAAAGGCCTCGGTAGATACGGCAAACAACCGTTCGCCGCCCTCTTCATGGGCGCTCGTCGTTCGGTAGGTCATCGGGTAGGTGGGCCACGGCTGGGTGTCTGGGCGGGCGGCTGGCGGCACCGGCAAGATTTCCAACTGAGTTACCGATGCAGCGCCTTGACGGTGCGCGGTACCAAGACAATCCGCGCCAGTGTCGCCTCCGCCGATGATAACTACGTGTTTACCACTCATATCAAGGGGGGAACGGGTCAAATCACCCTCTTGTACCCGGTTTGCCAAGGGCAGAACTTCCATCGCCTGGTACACCCCGCGAAGTTCACGTCCGGCAATCGGCAGCTCACGCCACTTAGTCGCCCCTATCGCCAACACCACCGCGTCGTAGCGTCGCCGCAGGTCTTCGCCGGTGATATCGATCCCGACATCAACTCCAGCTCGGAATTTAACGCCTTCGTTAACAAGTTGATCCAGCCTCTTGTCAAGATGGCTCTTTTCCATCTTGAACTCTGGGATGCCATAACGCAGGAGCCCGCCGATGCGGTCTGCCCGCTCATATACGGCGACCGTATGCCCGGCTCTGGCCAATTGCTGGGCCGCTGCCAAACCGGCGGGGCCAGAGCCAATAACTGCGACCGTCTTACCCGATAGTCGCTCCGGTGGTTGGGGAGTAACCCAGCCCTGCTCCCAAGCCTTGTCGATAATCGAGACTTCAACCTGCTTGATAGTGACCGCATCAGAATTAATGCCAAGAACACAAGAGGTTTCACACGGCGCGGGGCAAAGGCGACCGGTGAATTCAGGAAAATTATTGGTCGCATGTAACCGCTCACTGGCTGCTCGCCAATCCCCGCGCCACACCAGTTCATTCCACTCGGGAATTAGATTGCCCAGTGGGCACCCGTTATGACAGAACGGAATACCACAGTCCATGCATCGGCCGGCTTGCTTCTCCAACCGATCCCCGCCGAACTCCTGATATACCTCCCGCCAATCCTGTAAACGAATATCGACAGGGCGCCGGATCGGGAGTTCGCGATCCGATGTCAAAAACCCTTTTGGATCAGCCACGATTTCCTCCCAATACCAGTGCCTCTGGACTCAGCCCCTCTGCTAACGCCTGTTCAGTTAGTGCTAATACGCGCTTCAAATCCTTTGGCATGATCTTGGTGAATCGATCACCACTTGCCGACCAATCTTCAAGCAGTAATCGTGCGACTTCGGATTGCGTTGCCTCGAAATGATCACGAATCATCAATTGCAACTCAGCTAAATCTGAGATCGAGAGTGGATCAAGATCGACCATTTCAGGGTTGACCATCCCCGGGAGTAGATCCAAGACATATCCAATACCGCCGGACATCCCAGCCCCCAGGTTGCGTCCGGTACTCCCCAAAACCACTACGCGACCACCCGTCATGTATTCGCAGGCATGATCGCCAACACCTTCGACTACAGCGGTTACCCCTGAGTTACGGACACAAAAACGTTCACCGACTCGTCCGCGCAGAAAGATCTCACCGCTGGTGGCGCCGTATCCAATTACGTTCCCGGCGACGATATTTGACTCGGCTAGAAAAGTGGCTTTCGGGTCGGGATGCACAACAATCCGGCCACCTGAAAGCCCCTTGCCGACATAGTCGTTAGCGTCACCGACCAAACGAAGGGTAATCCCTGCTGGGACAAAAGCCCCGAAGGACTGCCCGGCAGAACCCACAAATGTCAAGTCGATTGTCCCATCGGGTAACCCCGCGCCACCGTAACGACGTGTCACTTCCGACCCCAACATCGTGCCAACCGTGCGATTGACATTGCGTATTGCCAAGCGAGCCCGCACCGGCTCGGCAAGCTCCAATGCTGGCGCGCAAAGTGAAATCAACTCAACATCCAGGGCCCGGTCTAATCCATGGTCCTGTGCAACCTGCTGGTGGCGCGGTGCGCTTGGATCTCCCTCAGGCACATGCAAAATAGGTGCGAGATCAAGGCCAGCCGTCTTCCAATGCTTAACCGCATTTTCGATATCCAAGAACTCAGCGTGACCGACCGCCTCTACTAATGTGCGAAAACCCAGTTCAGCTAGATATTCGCGTACCTCTTCGGCGATGTACTCGAAGAATGTCTCGACGAACTCCGGCTTACCCGTGAAGCGCTCACGGAGAATTGGATTCTGGGTCGCAACACCGACCGGGCAGGTGTCGAGGTGACAAACCCGCATCATCACACACCCCATTACGACAAGTGGAGCTGTCGCAAACCCGAATTCCTCGGCACCGAGTAGTGCCGCGATAACAACATCGCGCCCAGTCTTCAACTGACCATCTGTTTGAACAACAATCCGGTCTCTCAGCCCGTTCAACATCAGAGTTTGCTGCACCTCTGCCAGACCCAACTCCCACGGTGCACCCGCATGCTTGAGCGCGGTTAGAGGCGAAGCTCCGGTTCCGCCATCATGACCAGAGATCAGCACAACATCAGCGTGCGCTTTAGCAACGCCAGCAGCAACGGTACCCACGCCAATTTCGGACACCAACTTTACGTGAATGCGTGCCAGCGGGTTCGCGTTCTTCAAATCATGGATCAATTGCGCGAGATCTTCAATCGAATAGATGTCATGGTGAGGTGGCGGTGAGATTAAGCCGACCCCGGGGGTCGAATGCCGAGTTTTGGCGATCCACGGGTACACCTTGTAGCCCGGCAACTGACCCCCTTCGCCAGGCTTTGCTCCCTGCGCCATTTTGATTTGAATGTCATCGCTGTTCACTAAATAATCACTAGTTACCCCAAAACGACCAGATGCAACCTGCTTAATGGCGGAGCGCTTCGAATCCCCATTTGGCATAACTTCATAGCGTTCGGGGTCTTCACCCCCCTCCCCCGTATTGGACTTCGCACCCATGCGGTTCATCGCTATTGCCAAAGTCTCGTGGGCTTCGGCGGAGATAGATCCGTATGACATGGCTCCTGTGGAGAACCGCTTAATGATTGAGGCGGCCGACTCCACTTCATCAAGTGGCACTGCGGGTCTTAATCCAGCTCGCATTGTAAATAGCCCACGTAATGTCATCAGGCGCTCTGATTGGTCATTTACTCCGGCCGTGTATTGCCGGAAAATATCGAACCTCTTATTGCGAGTTGCATGTTGAAGTCGAAACACCGTGTCGGGATCGAATAGGTGCGGTTCACCCTCGCGTCGCCACTGGTACTCACCGCCAACATTCAAGGTTCGGTGCGCCGGTGAAATGCCTGAAGGCGGATATGCAACCGCATGGCGAGCCGATACCTCTTCGGCGAGCACATCTAGGCCCACGCCACCAAGACGAGAGGAGGTGCCGGTGAAGTAGGCATCGACCATCGCCTGCGACAGCCCGATTGCTTCAAAGATCTGGGCGCCACGATAAGAAGCAACGGTTGAAACCCCCATTTTACTCATCACCTTGAGCAAGCCCTTGCCAAGTGACTTCACGAGGTTACGCATTGCCCGCTCTGGACTAATGCCCTCGATTAATCCACGTCTGGCTAAATCTTCGACCGACTCGACAGCCAGATATGGGTTCACCGCCGCCGCGCCGTAACCGATCAGCAGTGCTACGTGGTGAACCTCACGCACATCCCCAGCTTCAACAAGCATGCTCACTATAGTTCGCGTTTTGGTACGCACTAGGTGATGGTGCACAGCAGCGCACAGCAGGAGCGATGGAATAGGGGCTTTAACAGCGTCGCTGTCACGATCTGAGAGCACAATAAATCTCTTGCCTTGCCGGATTACGGCATCGACTTCATTGAAAATCTCACTTAGCCGCCGCTCTAGCGCCTCGCCCCCACCCGCCACCGGATAAAGCCCGGAGATGCGCACACCAGCAAACCTAGGCATGGTTCCATCAGCATTGATATGTAGGATTTTTGCTAATTCGTCGTTATCGATCACCGGGAACGGAAGCACTACCTGCCGACAGTGCCCCGCGGTTGATTCAAGCAAGTTACCTTCTGGACCAATGTGGCTTGAGAGCGATGTGACAATCTCTTCACGGATCGCATCAAGTGGTGGGTTTGTCACTTGCGCGAATAACTGCTGGAAATAGTCGAATAGCGATCTCGGGCGATTTGAAAGTACCGCTATTGGGGTATCCGAACCCATGGACCCAATCGGTTCGGTGCCCATTCGAGCCATCGGCTCTAAAATGATTCTGAGCTCTTCCTCGGTATAGCCAAATGTTTGCTGGCGCCGAGCCACTGAATCGTGAGTGTGCACGATGTGCTCACGCTCCGGCAACCCCTCAAGGTGCACCAAACCGGCAGCCAGCCAATCCGCATAAGGCTCAGCCGCAGCCAGTTCAGATTTGATCTCTTCATCGTCAATGATGCGCCCAGCGGCAGTGTCGACGAGGAACATACGGCCCGGCTGCAGTCGACCTTTACGCACGATCGTGGCCGGGTCAAAATCGAGCACCCCGGATTCAGAGGCCAGCACTACTAGCCCATCTTCGGTGACCCAATACCTACCCGGACGTAAACCGTTTCGATCCAGCACCGCGCCGATAATCGTGCCGTCGGTAAAGCACACATTCGCCGGACCGTCCCAAGGCTCCATCAACGTCGAATGGAACTCATAGAAAGCACGTCGAGCTGGATCGATATCGGGATGATTCTCCCAAGCCTCTGGAATCATCATCAGCACAGCATGAGGGAGTGAACGACCGCCTAAATGAATCAACTCAAGTACTTCATCAAATGACGCCGAATCACTTCCTCCCCTGGTGCAGATCGGAAATAGCCGGGTCATATCACCGGGGATAATTGGTGACGTGAGCATGGACTCACGTGCCTGCATCCAGTTTCGGTTACCTTGGACCGTGTTGATCTCACCATTGTGCGAGATGAATCGATAAGGGTGTGCCAGCGGCCACGAAGGGAAAGTATTGGTCGAAAACCGTGAATGAACGAGGGCTAATGTTGAAGTCATTTTTTCATCAGAAAGTTCTGGGTAGAACGGCTCTAGCTGGCCAGTGGTCAACATTCCCTTGTAAACAATCGTGCGCGAGGAAAGTGAAGAGAAGTAGACATCGGTTTCACGCTCAGCACGCTTTCGAACCGCATACACCTGACGATCAAGAGCGAGCCCACTTATACCCTGCGGTGAACTCACGAAGAGTTGCTCGAAATTCGGCATCACGCTCTGAGCGGTCATGCCGACCGACGTTGGATCCGTCGGCACCGTGCGCCACCCAAGGACCAACAGTCCTTCATCGCGCGCGATTCTCTCCACCGTACTTTTACTCGCGGCAACCTGCGTGTCAGTCTGCGGTAAAAACGCGTTGCCTACCGCATACTGCCCAACCGGTGGCATTTCAAATGCCACGTTTGCACGCAGGAAAGTATCGGGCACCTGCATTAAAATTCCGGCTCCATCGCCACTATCTGGCTCACTGCCTGAGGCACCACGATGATCTAGGTTTCTAAGCGCCGTCAAAGCTTTGGCAATTACCCCATGGGACCCAGCACCGGTGAGGGTTGCGACGAAAGCAACACCGCACGCATCATGTTCGCGCGATGGGTCGTATAAACCCTGCGCCAAAGGTAAGTTGGTCTGAACAGACATCGAAGCCCTTTCGCCGTCGCGCCACCCTTTGGCAATAGCTCAGAGGGTGGATTCGAAAGGACGACGTTGGCCTATCGAGTCAGATAATACCTGATCGAAGTTAGACGTGGCTCTCCACTCCCTATTTGGAGTGAAAATCACTTGGCGTAGTGGTGGACGCCTCTTTGTCCGCCGCAACTGCGCGGACTTCGTCGACACTTTCTCGGCCCGGACGCCGCCGAGCAGAAATAACCAAGTAGACCAGAGCCCCGATGCCAACAAGTAGCGCGGTCCAGTTATTTAAGCGAAGACCCAAAATTGTATTGGCCGTATCGATGCGAAGCGCCTCGATCCAGAAACGCCCAGCGCAGTACAACCCGACATAAAGCGCAAATACCCGGCCGTGCCCCATCTTGAAACGCCTATCAGCCCAAATCAGCACGACCACGATGCCCAACATCCAAATGGACTCATAGAGGAAAGTCGGCTGGAAGGTGGAGAAACTTTCGTAACCGGTGGGCCGGTGCGCGGGATCAATTTCAAGTGCCCATGGCAATGTCGTCGGGGCACCAAAGAGCTCTTGGTTAAACCAGTTGCCCAAGCGCCCGATCGCTTGAGCTAAAGCAATGCCCGGGGCAATGGCATCGGCGATCGGAGGCAGCGCCACCTTGGCACGCTTGGCCCCGATCCAGGCACCAAGGGCACCGACTGTAACCGCGCCCCAAATGCCGAGCCCACCGTCCCAAATTCGAAATGCTGCAGCTAATCCACGGCCATCTGGGCCAAAGTACAATTGCGCATCACTTAAAACGTGATACAGCCGGCCGCCCACGATGCCAAATGGCACCGCCCAGATCGCGATGTCGGTGATCAACCCAGGCCTACCGCCGCGAGCCAGATAGCGTTTATTGCCTAGCCACACCGCAACCACGATGCCGATTACGATCAAAAGGGCGTACGCCCGGATCGGAATCGGACCAAGCTCCCATACCCCAGCCGGTGGGCTCGGGATAAATGCCGGCACCGAACCACCACCAGCACTTACGAGAGACCCGATTCCTATTTCGCCGCCTCAGCAGCAATAGCTGCCTCAAGGGCAACTGGATCGGACAGGACACCGCCATCGAGCAGAACCCCGTTTAGATACCCAGCCGGGGTACCGGGCACCTCCTCCTTCAGGAAACTGTCATAGCTATTAGCTGCCCAACCGGTGTAAGTGCGACCTGCAACACAACTGTTGAATGTGTCAAGTGCCGGACCGGCGATACCAGCATCTGCGGCAAAAGTCAGTAATTGCTCGTCGCTGTAGCCATCACCTTCGGTCGCGGGCTGATTCTTGTAAACCACATCGTGGTACTCCAAGGCCTTGCCAGCATCAACGGCGCAGCCCCAAGCCGCAACCGCCCGAACTGATGCATCGTTACCTACTCGTAGGTCCAAGAAGGTGGTCGGGCGCCAAATCAGTTTGACTTTGCCTTCGTCAGCAAGCGCGATGATGCCAGCACCGTTTTCCTCTTCCAAAGCCGCACATGATGGGCACTGGAAGTCCTCCCAGATCGTTAGCACCGGGACACCTTCAGCAGCGGGGTTGTATGGCAGGCCGTACTCATTCGGTTCACCGGACGCAATAACCCCTAACGGAAGGGCTGCAGAGGCATCCGCGGGCACCGTGGCTGGAGTCCCCGTGGTGTCGGTGCTCTTTGCAACCACCGCGATTGCGATGATCCCGACGACTACAACTAGCACCGTGGCCGCACCAATTATGCGTATTGTGCGCTCGCGGCGCTTCTCACCGGACTGCGACACCGCTCGTGCTGCCGCTGCCTTGTCACGTCGATTCTTGCCGCCCTCGCTCATCTGCAGTACTCCCTCAGGTCACTAAATTGCATCGTGTGTACACCACTTAAACCCCACGCTACGGGACATCGCCAACTCATCGATGAACCCCCTCGGCCAGTTCGCCGGCAAGGGTGCGAACAGCGGCAACCGCGGCTGACAGATCCGCTGCCTGTCGGATGCAGCGGACAAAAGCCGAGCCCACGATCACCCCGTCCGAATAGGCCGCCACCTCATGGGCCTGCGCCCCGGTTGACACCCCAAGGCCAACGGCAATGGGTAAGTCGGTGGCCAGCCTCGCTCGCGCGACCAAGGCCTCGGCCCCAGCACCGACCTGGCTTCGCGCCCCGGTTACACCCATCGTTGATGCGGCGTAGACGAACCCTGAAGTGTTTTTAACTACGGTAACGATTCGATCGTCGGTTGATGATGGAGCCACAAGAAAAATCCGGTCAATCTCATTCGCCTTGGTTGCGGCGAGCCATGGGCCGGCCTCTTCTGGGGTTAAGTCAGGAGTAATGACACCGTTGCCGCCGGCCGCTGCCAGTGCGACCGCAAACCGCTCAACACCGTACCGCTCAATTGGGTTCCAGTAGGACATCACCAAGATTGCCGCCCGCTCCCCGTCGAGACGGCTAACAACATCTAGCACGACATCGGTGGTGGTACCCGCGGATAACGCTGCGTCAACGGCGAATTGGATGTCCGCACCATCCATCAATGGATCCGAGTACGGCAGGCCCACTTCAATTGCATCAACCCCGGCATCGATCATTGCGTTCATTAGCTCCACGGACGCATCGGGGGTCGGGAACCCAGCAGGAAGATAGCCAATGAGCGCCGCACGATTGGCCGATTTGGTTTGCGCGAAGACCTCGGATAAGCGCCGGCTCATCGACCCTCAGACATCTCAATACCTTCGGGCGCACCGATACCAAACCACCTAGCTGCGGTCGCAACATCTTTATCGCCGCGGCCGGATAAGTTGAGAAGCAGCACCGCATCCGACCCTAACTCACGGCCCACTCGCATTGCACCTGCTAATGCATGCGCCGTTTCAATCGCCGGAATAATCCCTTCGGTACGGCTTAGTAAAGCGAAAGCTTCCATCGCCTCGTCATCATTGATTGGTTCGTATCTAGCCCGCCCGGTGTCATGTAGCCAAGAATGCTCTGGCCCTACACCTGGATAGTCGAGGCCTGCGCTTATCGAATGCGATGCGATTGTTTGACCCCACTCATCTTGCATGACGTAGGTGCGAGTGCCGTGCAGCACTCCTGGTGAACCGGCGGCAAAGCGAGCCGCATGGCGACCGGTCTCGAC
>CAEZZA010000019.1_pt1 | contig 10710 bp, 9 predicted proteins | sample 7265981 | NCBI WGS metagenome assembly CAEZZA01 (sample SAMEA6813947, study PRJEB35770) | uncultured Actinomycetes bacterium | biome: Freshwater; feature: Freshwater reservoir; material: water | place: Czech Republic | collected 2016-08-15 | depth 30m m
AGAATGAACTCCAATCCAACAGACTCTGCTGCTCCCACCACGTCCAAATTGTTGCCTCCGCCTGGAAGCCCAAAAACGAACTTCGACCCGCTACCCAGAAGGCCGTTGGCGACTATTTCTGAAAGGTACCCACCGGTTACGCTCACCCCGCCATTGTGTCAGAGCCAACTAAAATGGGGCTGCTTTGGTGCTCGGCTTTCACCCGCCCCGCATTAGATTCAACCGCTACTTAACGTACTGAACGCTGCTCAGCTGGGTAGGATTTCGTTATGTAACAGGGCTCCTTTGAACTATATTTAGCTTCAGCTGAGGCGAACTCGAAAGCCTAGGCACCCCAAGGCGTTGTGCACTTCAAATCGGAAAGGGCCCGTTGAGATGGCAAATACGATTCAGCCAAACATCGAGTTAGTGCGGGAGATGTCCCTTAAGTATCGAAACTGGGGCAAGTGGGGTCCTGACGAGGAGCTCGGCAGCCTCAATTACGTAACCGATGAGATACGAGCTAAGGCAGCTACCCTCGTCAGGCGCGGCAAGGTCTTTTCACTTGCGCTGCCTCTTGATTCTGATGGCCCCATGGTTGGAGCACATGGTCGAGTCAACCCAGCGCACGTCATGCTGTGGGACGGCGGTGACATCGAGTCAGGTGCCCAAGATTTTCTCCAAGGGCTTCGCTACACCGACGACGCGGTGTTTTTAGTTCTTCAGTCGTCAACGCAATGGGATGCGCTTGCACACATCTACTTCGATGGGCAGATGTACAACGGTCACGGCACTGAAAAGGTAACGAGCCGTGGCGCACTGAAGAATTCAATTACCAATGTGAAAGATAAGGCTGTCGGACGCGGAGTTCTGCTCGACATCGCACGTTACAAAGGTGTTCCCTGGCTTGAGACAAGTTACGCAATTACTGACGAGGATCTTTCCGGATGCGCTAAAGCGCAAGGAGTTGAAGTTGGAGAAGGCGACTTCGTTCTAGTAAGGACCGGTCAACTCGGAGAGCGGCAACTTGCTGGCGCATGGGGTGATTACGCTGGGGGCCCCGCTCCCGGTTTAGGAATCACCGCCGCCAACTACTTTTGCCCACTGAAAGTTGCGGCCGTGGCGACTGATACCTGGGGTACGGAGGTTCTTCCGAATGAAACTCCAGATGTCTTTCAGCCACTACATGTGATCATGCTTGTCAACGCCGGCATCATTCTTGGTGAGATGTGGGTCATGGATGAACTCGCAGAGGACTGCGCGAACGATGGCGTATATGAATTTCTACTCGTTGCTCCGCCACTGACGGTTACGGCTTCTGTTGGTTCGCCGGTAAACCCACAGGTGATCAAATAGTGCAAGAACCTTCGGAATCACCAACTGTACTTTTTGAACGAATTGGTTCGACTGCAGTAATAAGCCTAAATCGTCCTCGCGTAAAGAACGCTTTGAACTGCGCCATGGCCACGGCTTTAGGTAACGCGGTCCACGAGGCGGACCTTGATCCTGAAATCAGGGTAATAATCATTACTGGGAGCGGGGGCAATTTCTGTGGAGGCGCCGACCTTCATGAAGTGGCCGCAGACTGGCAAATTATTTCGGCTGAACGCCCCGACTGGGGTTTCGGTGGCATCACTCAACAGTTGACAGCAACCCCAACCATTGCCGCAATAAATGGCTTTGCACTCGGTGGCGGCTTGGAAATTGCGCTGGCGTGTGATCTTGCCGTAATGGATGAGGATGCCTATGTAACGCTGCCAGAGGTCACCCGAGGGATTTTCGCGGCCGGGGGTGGGATCTTGCGATTGCAACGGCTTATCCCACGACGCCTAGCCATGGAAGCCGTGCTCACCGGTAACCCGATAACCGCAGCGCAGGCTTTGCAATGGGGTTTAGTCAATCGCCTTTCTCCTAGTGGAACAAGTGTAAATGTCGCACTTGAGTTGGCTCAAGATATTGCCCGCAACCCGGTAGAGGCTGTCAATCAGAGCAAACTTTTGATGCACCAATCTGAAAGCTTCGGCTCAACTTGGGATTCCGATTACTGGTCCCTAAACGATGCGATCGCCACGCGGGTGTACTCAAGTCCCGAAGCCAGCGAAGGTCTCCAATCCTTTATTGAAAAACGAAAGCCAAACTGGCAGAGGTAGGCAGGTGGTCAGGCCACGAGGCCAATCCTGCACAGGCCGAAGATATCGTTAGCACGAAATGCACTGAACAACTTAGGAGATAAAATCACCGCGGCACGCGAACCTAGATCACAGCATGGAATTGGCTTACTTTTAGGATTCTCCGCCTACGGAGTTTGGGGCTTATTCCCGTTATATTTCATGCTGCTTGATGCTGTCTCCGCATATCAGATAGTAGCCAACCGAATTGTTTGGTCACTGTGTTTCGTCTTAATTATCCTACTTATACGAAACAACTGGGCTCCGCTTGTCGGCGTGCTTCGCTCGAGGAGATCAGTATTCCTGCTCGGAGTAGCTGCGGCCACGATCAGTATTAACTGGGGCGTCTACGCGTATGCAATAACCAATGACCAAGTTCTGGAGGCCTCACTCGGATATTTCATCAACCCGCTTGTCTCTGTTTTGATCGGTGTCGCGCTACTACGTGAACGACTTCGCCACTTGCAATGGATCGCGGTCGCAATTGGAGCGGTCTCAGTTGCGATCTTGACGGTTTCCTATGGGCGTCCGCCTTGGATCAGCCTTATCTTGGCATTTTCGTTTGCAATCTACGGGCTTATGAAAAAACTGGCGAACTCCGGTGCACTAGAGAGTCTCGCGGTCGAAACCTTGCTGCTTTTACCAATAGCACTACTCGTAATGGCCTTATTCGCCACGGATGGCCAAGGAGTCATAACACATTTAGGGCCCGATATCGCCACACTTCTGATCCTCCTCGGACCAATTACCGCGGTGCCGCTGCTCGCCTTTAGTGCTGCAGCTACTCGAATCCCACTCTCAACCCTCGGAATAATCCAATACATAACCCCGAGCATCCAATTCATCCTTGGAATAACGGTATTTGCAGCTGTTGTCTCACCGGTTCGCTGGTTGGGCGTCAGCATAATTTGGCTAGCTCTCATAGTCTTTGCCATTGACACCGTTAGACACAGTCGAGCTGTATCACGTAATGCTGAGCGCACATCGATCATTGACACACTCGAGGTAACCGTCCCTGATTAGGCCACTCGACTACGGGCTAACCAGGTCGACGCAATTACTTACCCGTAAATCTCGGTGCGCGTTTTTCCCGGAAGGCACTAAGCGCCTCGGCCATATCAGAGGTTTGAGCGCTGAGAACTTGATTCCGATTTTCTAATGCGATAGCCGCATCTAGAGACGGTGCGTCAACATTTGCCTGCAAGACTTGCTTTGTCATACGCACCCCGATTGGGCTGTTGCCGCAGATGAGAGTGGCGATTTCTAGCGCCCTCTCGATGAGATTTTCGCCTTCTACTATCTCGGTCACCATTCCAATTCGCAGTGCTTCATCAGCATCGACGAATCGACCGGTCAGGAGCAACTCATAGGCACGACCAAACCCAATGATGCGAGGAAGCATCCAAGAAGTACCGACATCGCCACCGGTAAGGCCGATCCTGATGAACGCCGCGTTGAATTTCGCGGTGGGCGCCGCAATTCGGATGTCTGCCGCAAGTGCCAGGCCCATACCTGCACCCGCCGCCGGACCATTCACCGCTGCAATCACCGGTTTTTCCATGTGCCGGAACCCCGCAATGGAGCGCGCCCAAGTCTCTTGACCGGCGAACATCTCGATCGGGGTCATATCCGGGAGTAGGGCGGCTTGATCGAGATCAAGGCCTGCGCAGAATCCCCGCCCGCTGCCGGTAATTATTAGAACCCTGATATCGCTATCTGCATCAACGTCGGCTTGCAATGTGATGAACTCATCGAACATTTCAAATGTCATAGCGTTTAGCCGGTCGGGCCGGTTGAGCCTGGCAATCGCGATCTGAGGAGTCGGTTGCTCAATTAGCATCGTGTTGTATTGCTGCATAGTTAGATAACCCTTATCAGTGGGGCTGAAGCGAACTCAGCTCGCGCAAGTGATCTGCGGTGAACCTCGTCTGGTCCATCAGCGATCTGAAGGAACCGTGCCTGTGCATATAGCACTGACAACATAGTGTCTGATGAAACCCCGGCTCCGCCAAATACCTGCATAGCCCGATCGGTAACATCCTTGACCACCTGCGGAACCATGATTTTAGCGGCCGCAATGTCATGCCTGGCCGCCTTATTACCTTCGACATCCATGCGCCACGCAGCTTGAAGTACGAGTAGGCGGGCCGCATTAACTTGCGTTCTGGCGTCGGCTACCCACGTTTGCACGACACCCTGATCAGCCAATAGCACTCCAAACGGCGCCCGAGTCTTCGCCCTAGCGGTCATCATCGCAATTGCCCGCTCCGCCATCCCGATGAGCCGCATGCAATGGTGAATCCGGCCCGGACCTAAGCGTGCCTGAGCAACAGAGAACCCCGCACCACGCTCACCAAGGATGTTCTCCTTGGGCACCGTCACATTTTCAAAACGTACCTCGGCATGGCCACCCTCCTGCAGGTCTTTGAACCCGAACACCGTTAACGAGCGAACAAGCGTCAAACCGGCTGCGTCAAATGGGACCAGAATGATGCTATGCCGCTTGCCTATTGCTGCGTCTGGGTCAGTAACACCCATTACAAGTGCGACCTTGCAATCGGGGCGCATGGCTGCCGTTGACCACCATTTGGTTCCGTTAATCACCCAATTGTCGCCATCATCGCGCACACTAAGGGAAATGTTATTTGCATCAGAGCTTGCGACATCTGGTTCGGTCATCGAGAAGCATGACCTGATATCCCCGGCAAGTAGTGGCTTCAACCACTGATCTTGTTGCGCGGGCGTGCCATATCTGGAAAGTAACTCCATATTGCCGGTATCGGGCGGTGAGCAGTTAACCGCCTCCGGGGCAAGGAATGGGCTCCAGCCGGTTAATTCAGCGAGCGGTGAGTATTCCAGATTGGAAAGGCCAGCCCCGCGGTTATCTTCTGGAAGGAAGAGATTCCAAAGGCCCTGCTTTTTCGCCTCATTCTTCAAGTCCGCCATTACCGGAGGTGGGCCCCAAACTCCTGGGTTGGCTTCGTGGTATTTCTCCGCCGAGGCTTCTGCCGGGATGATGTAATCCTGAATAAAACGCGTTAGCCGCGCTTGCAGGTCAATTACTTTGGGGCTGTATGCGAAATCCACGGACACTCCTCGTTAGACGTTAAACCTACTACTGATGTTGCTACTTCGGCGGAAATCAAATCTTTAACCCCGGGACACTAGTCTTTGCTGCCCACTCACAAGCACTCGCAATTAGAACGTCAACCATCGCACCAGTGTCGTCGAAACCCTCGCCGACGGTGAGCCCTCGAACATGCCTAACGTGAATTTGCTCAAGGATCACAGCGAGTTTCACATATGCCAAGATTATGTACCAATCGATATTCGGCAGGTCAATATTCCGTTTATTCGCATACTGGTTTAGTGCGTCATCTCGGCTTGGAAAGCCTTGATGGGCCGTTGTCCCAGCAGAAACCGGGTTGCGTTCACGACCTTCTTCATCCCAGAAGCAAGCGAAGACACCAACATCAGCCATCGTGTCGCCAAATGTCGACATTTCCCAGTCTAAAACGCCAAGGATTCGACCTCGGTTTTCCGCATCAACCATCAGGTTGTCGACCTTGAAATCCCCATGGATGATCCCCGGATACAGCACCTTAGGCACGCAGCCGCCAAGGCGATCAAAAAGTAAATCGAGCTGTGGCCGATCTTCGAGGTGACCGGCCGCCCACTGCTTTTGCCAGCGTGCGACTTGTCGTTCCGGGAATCCATGTGGCTTACCAAAGTCAGTGAGCCCTACTTCGTCAGGATTAACTTCGTGAAGTGCGGCCAATGTGCTGGTCATGCCATCGGCCAATACGCCCTGCTCTTGCTTTGTCATTAAGGCAGTATCTGCATTACTACGCATGGTGACGCCGTCTAACTTTTCCATCAAATAGAAGGGCGCACCTATTACGTCCGGGTCAACGCAATACGCAACGGTTCTAGGCACTGGGACAGGACTTCCGCGAAGTGCTGTTAGCACTCGATATTCACGCGCCATATCGTGCGCCGTGGGCAGGACGAGCCCAAAAGGCGGCCTGCGCAAAATCCAACACTTAATTTGGTCAGAAATTTCAAAGGTCGGGTTGGATCGACCACCGGGCACAAGTCGTGCTGATAGCTCCCCCTCCAGCGGCTCAGCTAGAACACCAGCCAGATAATTTCGCAAACCCACTAGATCGATTTGGGACTGAACCGGGAGCACCACACCCGCCATACCCGGCTCCTAACCTAGTGATCGTTCGGTAGCCCAAATCTTATCCGCAGATCCTTCCAAATCGCCACTTTTAGGCTAATCTCACTGGATTACGCAGCTACACGCACCTGTTTCGCTTAGTAAAGCACTCGAACGTTCGGTAGGTAGTGCAGTTTACTTCGAGTCCCAGCGGGGGGAGGAATCGTGACAGATCACGGCTTACCGACCGACGGCGCCGAAGTCATGAGTGACATCTTCGAGGCCTACGCAAATTGGTCTCCGGACGCCTCAGCCGTCACGGCTAGTAGCGCCTATGGCGGTCGCCGGACTCTCACCTACGGTGAACTTGACAAGCTAACCACCCAAACTGCTGCCAGCTTTCTAAGATTTGGGATCAAGCCTGGTGAGCGCATCGCCTTTATGACTTCCAATAATGCCGGGATCGAAGGCGTGCTTTCCTACCTCGGTGCCCATAAGGCTGGCGCTGTCGCCTTGCCGATCAATGGGCGCCTTACTCCTACTGAAGTCCTTCCCCTTGCACGCTACGCCGAAATTTCTGCGCTAGTCGTTGAGGCCGCGTACCTAGAACACGCTCGTGCTGTCCGCGATGGACTTGAGAATCCACCGCTTATCTTCGTCGCCGGTGCGCCTCCAGAGCACAACATGATCGACTTCATTGAACTGCAGAAAATTGATTTGGACGTTGCTGCGGCTAGCCTCCCCCGAGTAGTACCCGGCGACATGGCTGATTGGCTATTCACATCTGGGACCACAGCGGCGCCTAAGTGCGTAATGCTCACTCATCAAAACTGCGTGGCGGCCGCCCACATTCTCGCGCGCTTTGCTGGCACTCGACACGACGATGTGCTACTCACTCCATTTCCATTCTTTACCAGCTCCGGGGTGCACACCAGCCTTCTCACCGCTTGCACAGCAGGAGCACATTACGTTATTTCAACAAACGTCCAAGCCGAGCCCCTTATGCGCGAGATAGAGAGGGAGCGCGCAACAATTGTTGGCGCTGTTCCTTCTATCTACGGATACATGGCTAGCGCCACCCCGAACGACCCAATAGACCTAACAAGTGTTCGACTTGCCTTCCACGGCGGCGCGTCAGTGTCTCCCCACCAGATCGCTACTTACCAGAAACTATTCCCGCGCGCTGAAATCATGAACGTTTTTGGGCAAACAGAATCTGGTAACCCCGGTGTTACCCTGCCAGGTAAGTATGCCTTGGCTAAAGCAGGATCAATTGGCAAGCAAGGTATGCCTGGAGTGCGCATTAGAGTTGTTGACGAAACTGGATTAGATGTAAAGCCCCCTGGTATCGGTGAACTGCTATTACAATCGGCAGCAACTATGGTCGGCTACTATCGAAACGAGGAAGAGACCTCGGCAGCACTACGCGATGGCTGGCTATATACCGGAGACCTTGTCAAGATTGACGAGGATGGCTTCCTATTTGTGCACGACAGGAAGAAGGACATCATAATTCGCGGCGGCCTTAACGTTGCATCGATCGAGATTGAAAATGCACTCAGCCTGCACCCGGCAATTCGCGAAGCCGCTGTGGTCGGGAAACCCCACCCTGACCTCGGCGAGGACTTAGTCGCTTTCGTAGTACTTGAAGGTGCTGATGAACCTGCTATTGATGAGATCCGGGAATTTTGCCGTCCCCTGATTGCCGACTACAAAATCCCGCGCGATATCCGCTTTATCGATGAGTTACCGCGCAATCCAACCGGGAAGATCCTGAAGAGAGACTTGCGCAGTGACATCTGATACTCGACTGAGTGCAAATCAAAATCTACGCGGGAAAGAGGCGGTGCTTTCGTCAGCAATTTCTAATTTTTACGCACTCGGCTTTCACGGCACCTCAATGCGCGATATCGCTAAGGGTTCAGGCATGACCGTCGCTTCTATTTACCACCACTTTTCATCTAAGCAAGAAATCTTGCACGAAATCATGATCACCGTGATGAGCGATCTCATGTCTTCGACCCGTTCAGCGCTTATGGCCGCTGACTCTTCTCCACACGCCCAACTGCAGGCTTTAGTCAATTCCTGGATTCTCTTCCATGCGACTCGGCAAGCTGATGCCTTCGTTGCCTCTACCGAAATTCGAAGTCTTAATCCTTCCGGGCGAAAATTGGTTGTCGCACTTCGCGACGAGCAGGAGCATATGTTCCGTGATGTCATTGCAAATGGAGTTCAAGATGGCTCCTTCAAGACCATTTACCCAACCGAAGCGACTAGGGCGGTGTTGAACATGGGCGCATCCGTGGCCTCTTGGTATGACCCAAGAGGTTCACTTAGCCCGAGTGATCTCGCCAGTAGGTACGTCGAACTCGCATTTGGCACTGTCCGCGACGCTACTCAAGTTAGGAAGGTGGGCTAGCCAATGAAGGCGCTACAGATAGTGAATTTCGAGGGGCCAACCGCCATGAAATTAAGCGAGTTGGAAATACCGACCCGGCAGGGCACTGAAGTTCTAATGAAAGTGTCCGCTGCTGGCGTTGCCTACCCAGACTTGCTTTTGTCGAAGGGGCAGTATCAATACCTGCCGGACCTCCCATTTACTCCTGGATCAGAGATCGCCGGAGTTGTGGTTGAAGCCCCCGATAATTCAGCCCTTGCCCCTGGGCAGCGCGTAGCCGCCTATTGCCATATCGGTGGATACCAAGAGTATGTATCGGTGGAACAAGATCGAGTGTTTCCGCTTCCAGATAGTGTTACTTTCGCACAAGGCGCGTCGCTACCAATTAATTTCCTCACCGCGCATTTTGCCCTTCACACCCGAATAAGGATTCTCCCCACCGATACCGTGCTAGTTCACGGAGCCGGGGGTGGCTTGGGCCTCGCTTCAATTCAACTAGCCCGGGCAATAGGAGCCGAAGTTATTGCAGTTGCCTCTGACGCTCCTAAGCAGGCCGTAGCAAAGAGCGCCGGAGCCAATTACGTTATCGGGGTAGAAGGATTCCTACAAGAGGTGAAGTCGATTACGAATGGGCGCGGAGTTGACATCGTGGTTGATCCCGTAGGTGGGGATCGAGTTACCGATTCACTTCGCTCTTTAGCACCACTCGGAAAGCTCCTCATTCTTGGATTCACATCCGGCGAAATTCCAACCGTAAAGACAAACCGACTACTGCTGAATAACATTGAAGTTGTTGGAGTGGGATGGGGAGCCTACGCAATGGTCCATCCAGGATTTATGTCAGAGCAGTGGATGCAGATATTCGAACTCATTCAAAGCGGTGATTTAGTACCGCTTACCCCTACCTGCTGTGATCTCTCAGAGATCCCACAGATACTGAGCGGCCTTGAAGATCGAACATTTACCGGAAAGGCCGTCGCCACCTTGGCTACTAGCTAGGCACGCAGTTCGCGCCGCAGAATTTTCCCGGTCGCGGTCTTTGGTATTTCCGGGACAATTTCAAGCAACCTAGGGTACTTATACGCTGAAAGCAGCTCCTTGCAATGAGATAGCAGCTCTTCGACAGTGGTCGATTCATATCCGGGGCGCAGCGAAACAAAAGCCTTTACCGTTTCGCCACGGTAATCATCTGGCACCCCAATAACTGCCGCCTCTAAAACTGCCGGATGCTCGTATAGGACATCCTCAACATCACGCGGCCAGACTTTGTAGCCACTAACAATAATTAGATCTTTTGCCCTATCGATCAAGAAGAACCAGCCATCCGCATCTCGTGTTGCGACATCACCAGTGTGCATAACGCCACCTCGAAGGGCATGTGCAGACTCAGCGGGCTTGTTCCAGTAGCCCGGAACAACATCGGGACCCATGGAGATAATTTCACCGATCTCACCAGGGCCTAACAGCGCGCCTGTCTCAAGATCAGCGATTGCAGAGTAAACATTTGAGGCAGGCAATCCAACCGCAAGAGCCCCGGTAATTGGATCAATTGGGGCCCGCATGCCGTAAGGGACCATATGTGTTGGCGATGACGTCTCCGTCATTCCATACGTGTTGTGCATGTACTTTCCGGTTACTTCCTCGAACCTTGCAATCATCGCTGGCGAAACTGGCGCACCACCCGTAAAAACTTTGGTCAATGACGAAATGTCTCGGGTTGGAAGGTCTGGATGATTAATTATTGCAATGTAGGCGGTAAGCGCCAAGATGGAAAACGTACCCCGCCAGTGCTCTAACCAGCGCAAATACTCACCTGGGTCAAATCGGTGGAACATCACCATCGGTGCTGCATTGAGCCTGGCCGCGGCAATATGCCCGGTAATTCCTGTTACATGGAACATCGGCGCTCCGGCCATCACGATGTCGTCTCGCCCGACGCGACCTTCCTGCAAGTAGATCTCACCATACGCCACATTCTGATGCGTGATCATGGCAGCCTTCGC
>CAEZZA010000020.1_pt1 | contig 10708 bp, 5 predicted proteins | sample 7265981 | NCBI WGS metagenome assembly CAEZZA01 (sample SAMEA6813947, study PRJEB35770) | uncultured Actinomycetes bacterium | biome: Freshwater; feature: Freshwater reservoir; material: water | place: Czech Republic | collected 2016-08-15 | depth 30m m
AACCTGCGTGGCATTCGTGAATCCGGCTCGCTGTTTGCGATCCCAACGTATTTTTTCATTGCATCAATTTTCATCATGATTGGCGTCGCGATTTTCAAGATGGCGACCGGGGCCAATTTGGAGGCCGAGAGCGCTAACTGGGAGGTGGTGCCTGAGGCAAGTTTCGCAGGTGCCGCGTTGATCTTTTTAGTGGCGCGCTCATTCTCGTCAGGTACGACCGCCCTTACGGGTATCGAAGCTGTCGCTAATGGCGTGCCGTCATTTCGCAAGCCAAAGTCTAAAAACGCTGCAACGACTTTATTAATGCTCGGCTTAATCGCAACAACCATGTTTGCGGGTATCACTTGGCTAGCCATTAAAACCCGGGTTCAGGTAACCGAGTTTGATAAAGATCTGATTGGGCTACCAGATGGGCAATCCCAAAAAACTGTGATCGTTCAAGTTGCCAGCGCCGTATTTGGAAACTTCGAATTTGCGGTCCTGGTGATTTCCCTATCGACCGCGCTGATCCTGGCGCTCGCAGCCAACACAGCATTCAACGGCTTCCCGGTACTTGGATCGATTCTGGCGCGCGATGGTTATTTGCCGCGCCAGTTGCATACACGGGGTGACCGACTGGCGTTTAGCAATGGCATCTTGATGCTCGCCGGGTTGGCGGTGATACTGGTCTTGATCTATCAGGCAAATGTCACAAGCCTAATTCAGCTCTACATCATCGGCGTATTTGTCTCCTTCACTTTGAGCCAGCTCGGAATGATCAAGCATTGGAACCGGCACTTGAGAGCCGAGATAGTTCCATCTGAGCGACGTAAAATGTTCAGGTCGCGAGCTATTAACTCCGTGGGTTTTCTCATGACCGGATCTGTGCTGGTGATCGTGCTCGCGACGAAATTCACTAAGGGTGCTTGGATCGTGGTTGTGGCTATGCCACTTATTTTCCTGTTGATGCGCGCGATCCGTAAGCACTACGACCGCGTGGCGGCGGAGCTGGTAACTACCGATGAGGACAAAATCACGCTGCCAACGCGCGTGCATGCACTCGTGTTGGTGTCAAAAATCCACAAGCCGACATTGCGGGCCTTGGCCTATGCCCGGGCCACTCGGCCATCGGTACTTGAAGCCATTACGGTCAATGTCGATCCCGACGAGACTCGCTCCCTAGAAGAAGAGTGGGAGCGACGTGCCATACCGGTAACGCTAAAGGTTTTGGATTCGCCTTACCGTGAAATTACTCGCCCAATAATCGATTATGTTAAGAGATTGCGCTCAGACAATCCAAATGACGTTGTCACCGTCTATGTGCCTGAATATGTTGTCGGGCACTGGTGGGAGCAGATTTTGCATAATCAGTCAGCATTGCGCTTGAAGAGTCGTTTGCTTTTCATGCCAGGAGTGATGATGACAAGTGTGCCTTGGCAACTTGAGTCCAGTGAGCGTGTACTGAACCGTGACGATTAAGTCAGGCGAGGCGCCGCTGGCGGTCGGCGATGTGATCGAAGTAGTTATCGGCCAAATCGCACATGGCGGGCACTTCATTGCACATGCGCAGGGACGAACAATATTTGTACGGCATGCAATTGCTGGCGAGTCTGCAAAGATTAGAATTACCGAAGTTCGATCCAAGATGGTGCGAGCAGATGCCATCGAGATTTTGGCTAAGAGTCCGGACCGGGTGGACGCGCCGTGTGAATTCGCTGGACCGGGAGCCTGCGGCGGCTGCGATTTCCAACATATTGCTATTTCGAGACAGCGCTCATTGAAGCAAGAGGTTGTGCAGGATGCTTTTCGTCGGCATGCGGGCATTGATGATGTTGAAGTAGTTGTCGATTCGGTGCCGGGGGATCGAGACGGACTTTCGTGGCGTACCCGAGTGCGCTGGAGTGTCGATAGTTCAGGCCACCTTGGCTTCCACCGTTTTCGTAGCAGCGAAATTCTCCCGGTCAATACCTGCTTAATCGCCACTCAAGGACAAGGGGGAGTCCCAGATCGCACCTACCCGGGAGTTTTGGAAGTACGATCAGCTCAGGGCTCAGATGGTGAGCTTGTCGTTTCGACTGCCGCATCCGAATCAACAAATAGTCGCCGAATAAATCAAGAAGTACTCGGCCGCAATTGGAATATCGATATCGAAAGTTTCTGGCAGGGTCATGTTGGCGCTGCTGAGGCTTTAGTTCGGGCGGTTCTTGACTTAGGAAACCCACAGCCTAGTGAAACCTGGTGGGATCTTTATTCGGGTGTTGGACTATTTAGCGGCTATCTGAGTTCGGCGGTTGGGCCGACTGGATTGGTGGTGGCGGTGGAAGGGTCCGCAAGGTCGGTTCGCGATGCCCGCCGTAACCTGCAACATGATCAACGAGTCAAATTAGTAGAAAGTGATGTTGGTAGGTGGTTGGCGAAGGCTACTGATCATTTACAGGTGTCGGGGATTGTCCTTGACCCTCCACGCACCGGGGTTGGGCGAACCATTGCTCGACAGATTGCCGCCCGAGGACCACGTGTGGTGGTCTATGTGGCTTGTGATCCCGTAGCCCTCGCACGCGATGTTGAAATCTTTGCCGGCTTCGGTTACCGGCTAGATAAAATTAAGGGTTTTGATGCTTTTCCAATGACCCACCACGTCGAAGTGGTGGCCACCCTCGTTCCCATCCTGGACCGCGATCAGATATCTTGATGTCAAGATAACTTTCGGAGGCCCCAGTGAGTAAAAACAGTTTCGGAGCGAAGCGAGTCTTGACCGTGGGCGGGCAGGACTATGAAATATTTGCAATTGACGTGGTACCCGGATCTGAGAAACTGCCCTATACCCACAAAGTTCTCCTCGAGAATCTTCTGCGCACTGAAGATGACGCCAATGTCACGGCCGAGACGATCCGAGCACTTGGTGCTTGGGATCAGAGCGCTGAACCAAACCAGGAAATCTCTTTCACCCCGGCACGGGTGATCATGCAAGATTTCACCGGGGTGCCGGTGGTAGTTGACCTTGCAACAATGCGCGAGGCGGTCGCTGAACTTGGCGGCGATCCTTCACGAATTGAGCCGCTGGCTCCCGCAGAAATGGTGATTGACCACTCGGTAATTGCTGATTTCTTTGCTGTTCCAGATGCCGAATCGCGCAACGTTGCCCTCGAGTACGAACGCAACCGCGAGCGGTACCAGTTTTTGCGTTGGGGTCAAAGCGCATTCGAAGAGTTCAAGGTGGTGCCACCCGGCACTGGCATCGTGCATCAGGTGAACATCGAGTATTTAGCCCATGTCGTAATGGCGCGCGGCGGCCAGGCGTATCCAGATACCGTCGTTGGTACGGATTCACACACCACCATGGTCAATGGTCTTGGGGTTCTCGGCTGGGGTGTCGGTGGCATCGAAGCTGAGGCCGCAATGCTTGGCCAGCCCGTATCGATGTTGATCCCACGTGTCGTCGGTTTCAAATTGCGCGGTGAACTTCCGCAGGGTGCCACCGCTACTGATCTTGTTTTGACGATTACGCAGATGCTGCGAATCCATGGGGTGGTAGGCAAGTTCGTTGAGTTCTTTGGCGAAGGAGTTGGTGCAGTTCCGCTTTCGAATCGAGCAACCATCGGGAATATGAGCCCCGAGTACGGCAGCACCGTTGCGATCTTCCCGATCGATGAAATGACAATGGAGTATCTGCGCCTGACAGGGCGAAGCGAACAGCAGTGTGCGCTAGTTGCCTCGTACGCGAAAGCTCAAGGCATGTGGCACGACCCCGATTCTGAACCTAATTACTCTGAATACATTGAATTGGATTTGGCAACCGTGGTGCCGAGCTTGGCGGGTCCGAAGCGCCCGCAAGACAGAGTGCCACTTTCCGATGCGAAAGCGATGTTTGGCGCGGCTTTGGTTGATTACACAAAGACTCCCGAGACCACGGTCGATTTTTCACTGGCCGGAGAATCGATTGTCATGGGCCATGGCGCGGTGGTCATAGCTGCGATAACTTCCTGCACAAATACATCCAATCCGTCTGTAATGATCGCGGCTGGTTTACTCGCCAAGAATGCGGTTGAGCGCGGGTTGCGCAGTAAGCCTTGGGTTAAAACCACTCTGGCACCTGGCTCTAAGGTCGTAACGGATTATTACGACAAAGCCGGTCTTACGCCGTATCTAGATAAATTGGGCTTCGGAACCGTGGGTTACGGCTGCACAACGTGTATCGGCAACTCCGGCCCATTAATACCCGAAGTAAGCACCGCAATAAATAACAATGATCTCGCGGTAACCGCAGTGCTTAGCGGTAACCGCAATTTTGAAGGCCGGATAAGTCCAGAAGTGAAGATGAATTACTTAGCTTCACCGCCTTTGGTGGTTGCTTATGCAATCGCTGGCACCATGAATATTGACATTCAAAATGATGTCTTAGGTGTCGATCCCGCCGGTGAGCCGGTGTACCTTGCCGACATCTGGCCAAGTACCAGTGAGGTACAGCGCGTGGTGGATGAGTCAATCGATGCGCAGATGTTCGCAAACCGATACTCGAATGTTTTTGCCGGTGACGAGAATTGGCGCTCACTCGCTACCCCAAGTGGTGATACTTTCCAATGGGATCCAACAAGTACCTATGTTCGCAAGCCTCCATATTTTGACGGAATGCACCGGGAACCAAGCCCGGTAGTTGATATATCCGGTGCACGTGTTCTCTTGAAGCTTGGGGATTCCGTTACTACCGATCACATCTCACCGGCTGGATCAATTAGGGCTGACAGTCCCGCGGGTATTTATCTAGCTGAAAATGGCGTTCTGCGGCCTGATTTCAACTCCTATGGATCTCGCCGCGGAAATCATGAAGTCATGATTCGAGGGACCTTTGCAAACATCAGGTTGCGTAACCTGTTGTTGAAAGATGTTGAGGGTGGGTTCACCATTGATTTCACAAATGCTGATGACGAGATCGTCCCGATTTACGACGCCGCGATGGCGTACGCGCGTCATGGCACCCCCCTGGTCATTTTGGCGGGTAAGGAATATGGATCAGGGTCGAGCCGTGACTGGGCGGCTAAGGGGACGGCACTATTGGGCGTCCGCGTAGTAATCGCTGAATCCTACGAGCGCATCCATCGATCGAATCTAATCGGGATGGGCGTATTGCCATTGCAATTTTCCCCCGGGGTGAGCGCCTCAAGTCTTGGACTGCAGGGCGATGAAGTCTTTAGTGTTCGCGGTATCACCGAACTCAATTCGGGTCTGACGCCGGCTCAAGTCTCGGTTGAAGCCGTCGCCGCGGATGGGCGCACGGTCGAATTCACAGCTTTGGTGCGAATCGATACCCCGGGTGAGGCGGACTACTACCGACACGGCGGCATTTTGCAGTACGTCCTACGCTCACTGCTGTGATCGACCAGGGCCGCACACCACCGGGATGGCCCCGAGATTTGGCGCCCCCTGGCACGGGCGAGTTCGCTGAGCGGGTGGTGCCTTGGTTACTTGACCAGGGCCCCCCAGACCTTCGTTCCTCTGCTCTGCGCACCCTGCCGCTGGCTCTAGTTCGCTACCTCATTCACTACGCCGAGGGCGGGCTAAATGGCGCTCGAAAGGCGTACGGGCAGGCGCGAGTGGAGTTAAGCCCACGGCTGACCCCGGCCGAAGTAGCAACTGCGCAACAAGGGTTTGAGGCGGCCGGTGCCCGTTTTTTGCAGTTGCAGCGCGAACTAGCCCTGGTGGAGGCCGCGCTGTTGGGCCAAGCGGCCACGAATCTGCCGGTAGCGCGCGGGTGAAAAGTGGCCTAGCCAAGTAGAATGGGGTCTTAGGCTAGTTGTCCGAGGTATTCAATGATTGAGGTACGAGTTGAGCCTGCTACAGGGCATTCGCGATCCCCGAGATCTTCGGGCCCTTGCGCCTGAGCAACTTCCCGAGTTGGCGGCTGAAATCCGCGCTTTTTTGGTGCAGAAAGTGTCGGCCACCGGGGGGCACTTAGGCCCAAATCTAGGCGTTGTCGAGTTGACGATGGCATTGCATCGGGTGTTCAACTCTCCCGAAGACATCATCATGTGGGACACCGGCCACCAGTCTTATGTGCATAAACTTCTTACCGGGCGGGCTGCCGGGTTCGATCATTTGCGCCAGCGCGGGGGGCTCTCCGGTTATCCGAGTCGAGCTGAGAGCAACCATGACGTAATCGAGAATTCACATGCTTCTACAGTTTTGTCTTATGCCGATGGGCTGGCCAAAGCGTGGCAGCAGCGCGGGCTCTTGGGGCAAAATCATGTGGTCGCGGTTATCGGCGACGGCGCACTTACCGGTGGCATGGCTTGGGAAGCACTCAACAACATTGCCGCCGGGGAGCGTCAAGTCGTCATCGTGGTTAACGATAATGAGCGTTCTTACTCACCAACCATTGGTGGATTGGCTCACCACCTCTCAACATTACGAACCGCGCGCGGGTACGAGAGATTCATGTCCTGGGGCAAGCGCACTTTGCATCGCACTCCGGTTGTTGGCGGGTCAATATTTGGCGCATTGCATGGGATGAAGAAAGGCATCAAGGACGTTGTCGCGCCGCAGGGAATGTTTGAAGATCTCGGCCTTAAGTACATCGGCCCAATTGACGGGCATGATCATGGCGAGATGGAGTACGCCCTTGCGCGGGCAAAAGTTTTTGATGGGCCGGTGATAGTGCATGCGATCACCCAAAAGGGCCGCGGCTACGGCCCAGCCGAGCGTGACGAAGTTGATCGCTTCCATGGGGTTGGGGTCTTCGACCCCGACACTGGAGAACCTCTGACCGCCGGAGGTCCCACCTGGACCGGCGTATTCGGTGACGAAATTGTGCGGATCGGCCACGAACGCCCCGATGTGGTGGCGATCACCGCTGCAATGCTTAGCCCGACGGGCCTTGATCGATTCGCGGCGGCCTACCCGACTCGGATCTACGACGTTGGTATTGCTGAGCAGCATGCCGCTACCAGCGCGGCGGGCCTCGCCTATGGAGGCCTTCACCCGGTGGTCGCTCTGTATGCGACTTTTCTAAACCGTGCCTTCGATCAGGTTTTGATGGACTGTGCTTTACACAAGGCGGGAGTAACTTTCGTTCTCGATCGTGCAGGGGTGACCGGCGACGATGGAGCAAGTCACAACGGCATGTGGGATATGGCGATGTTGCAGGTGGTGCCGGGGCTCCGTATAGCGGCCCCTCGCGATGAATCAACTTTGCGAGCCGCGCTGCGCGAAGCCGTTTTAGTCGACGATGCTCCAACTGTTATTCGTTTCCCAAAGGGTGCACTTGCAGCGCCGGCTCCCGCGCTACGAATCATCTCTGACCTCGACGTAATCGCGGAGTCTGGCGAACCAGAGGTGCTAATTGTGAGCATTGGTGCAGTTGCAACTTTGACCATTGAAGTTGCCGAACGACTCCGGGCGCAGGGGATTGGGGTGTTGGTCGTTGATCCGCGTTGGGTAAAACCCTGCTCACCGGCCCTCGTGGGGCTAGCGCGTACCGCGAAATTGGTTGTCACGGTCGAGGATGGCATTAGAGATGGGGGCGTGGGTGCTTCAATAAGTCAGTTGCTGCGCGATCACGACCTTGATGTGAGCGTACGCAACTTTGGAATCCCAACCGAATTCCTCGAGCAGGGCAAACGAGCGCAAATCTTGAGCGAGATCGGCCTGACGGCTCAAGATATTTCACGGCGTATTGTCGAAACAGTGGCGCACCGTATTCAAGAAGAGGCCGACAAAACCGAATCTGGCTCAGTTTCGAATTGAATTCGATGTTAGGTCAAAAATTTCTTACCGTTGACCTGTTCCGAAATACCGGTGCGGTCTAGGTAGGGGGTTAATCCACCTAGCCAAAACGGCCAACCGGCGCCAAGGAGCATGCACAGGTCTATATCCTCAGCGGCAGTCACCACGCCTTCATCTAGCATCAGCGTGACCTCCTGAGCCAAGGCCGTAAGCGCCCTGTTACGAACCTGATCAGCGCTGAGTTGAATAGATCCTTGTTGATAAAGGGCTGCTACATCTGGGTCTACAGAGGGCTTGCCGGTGGCATCCCAAACGTAGATTCCGGTCTTGCCGGCGGCTACCAAGCGGCCTAGATTTTCGGAAACGTAAAAGCGATCAGGGAACTGAGCGTGCATAGTCTCCGAGACGTGGAAGGCAACTGCCGGACCAACTAGTTGTAGCAGCACAAATGGCGAAAGTGGTAAACCAAGTGGATCCAGAGCACTGTCGGCAACCGCAAAGTCGGTACCCTCATCAACCGCGCGCGTTACCTCACCGAGAAATCTGGTGAGGAGCCGATTAACTACAAAGGCGGGTGAATCCTTTACAAGGACGCAGGATTTCTTCAGAACTTTTCCTACCGCGAACGCCGTGGCCAAGGTGGCATCGTCGGTCTTCGCTCCTCGAGCTATTTCAAGAAGTGGCATCACGGAAACTGGATTGAAGAAGTGGAAGCCCACCACCCGTTCAGGGTGCTTCAAATTCTGGGCCATCATAGAAATTGAAAGTGACGAGGTATTCGTGGCCAAAATGCAGGTATCAGATACGACCGCTTCTACCTCAGAGAATACTTGCTGTTTAATTTCAAGATTCTCGAAAACCGCCTCAATAACAAAATCTGCATCAGCAAAATCTGACTTGGAAGTGCTGCCTGTTACGAGGGCTTTAAGCCGGTTGCCCTTGTCGGGAGACAACCGGCCTTTGGCCACCATGGCATCGACTTCACCGTGAACGTAAGCCAAGCCTTTTTCCACTCGAGCCCCGTCTAAATCGGTGATCACTACCGGTACCTCAAGGCGCCTTACGAAAAGCAGCGCTAACTGACTTGCCATGAGCCCAGCACCTACGACGCCAACCTTTGTTACTGGCCGAGCAAGTGACTTATCGGGCACTCCGACCGGCTTGCGGGCTCTTTTGTTTACCAGATTGAACGAATACAGGCTGGCCCGCAGATCAGCGCCCATCATCAAAGCTGAAAGCGCATCGTCTTCGGCTGCGAAACCCTCATCTCGCGTTCGGTCTTTTGCGCCGGCTATTAGGTCACAGGCCACATACGGCGCCGGGGTGGCTCCGTGTAATCGGGCTTCTAGTCCCACACGTACCGCATTTACGACGTCATCCCAGCTTTCGCGATCTGGCTTTGGCCGGTCCACATGTACTTCACCAAGAAGGACCCTCGAGGTCCATTGCATTGACTGCTCGAGAAAATCAGCGGGCTCGAAGGCGGCATCGGCGATCCCGAGTTTCATTAAGTCATGAGGCTTCATTTGTTTGTTTTGAGCCATCGCATTAGTGATAATTACTTTAAGGGCGTTCGTTGGACCGATTAGATTCGGCAGCAGCCAGGTGCCGCCCCAGCCTGGGATCAGACCGAGGAATACCTCGGGAAGTGCCAACCCGGCAGCGCCGGTTGACACGGTGCGGTAGGTGCAATGCAGTGCGACTTCTAGGCCACCACCCATCGCTGCGCCGTTGATATACGCAAATGAAGGTACCGCCAACTCGCCAAAGCGCCGAAATACCTGGTGTCCCAGTTCGGTGATGCTGCGTGCGGTCTCGAGGCTATCGATGAGATCTGCGCCACTTAGATCGGCGCCTACCGCAAAGATAAATGGCTTGCCGGTTATGGCCACCGCGGCAATGTTTTGGGTGAGTGCGATTTCATCTAATGCGGCATCTAATGAAGCTAAACCGCGCGGGCCAAATGTCGAAGGGCGGGTGTGGTCGTGGTCATTGTCGAGTGTGATGAGTGCAAGCCTGCCGGCGTCCAGCGGCAGATCGAGTATGCGCACCTTTGCGTGGGTTACTACCTCGTCAACAAAAACCGAGGAGATTTTTGCTGCCACATCATCGATAGTCACGCCGGGCTCCCTTTGCTATTCAAATTCTCCCAAATTATGGTTCCGCCCATACCAAGACCGATACACATCGTGGTGATGCCGTATCGGGCGGACGGTGTGGTTTCGAAATCCTTAGCCAGATAGCTCATCAGGCGGATACCGCTAGCGGCTAAAGGATGGCCCACCGAAATAGCTCCTCCGAGCGGGTTTACTCGCGGGTCGTCATCGGCGATCTGGAAGTGATCCAAGAACGCGAGTACCTGGACCGCGAAGGCCTCATTAATTTCGAAGATGTCGATATCGGAGATCGTTAAGCCTGCACGGTCAAGTGCCTTTTGGGTACTTGGTACCGGGCCGACCCCCATCACCTCGGGCTCCACCCCGGCAAAAGCGAAGCCAACCATGCGCATCTTCTTAGTTAGCCCAAGTTCATCGGCGGTGGCCTCACTCGCGAGCAGGCACGCCGTCGCCCCGTCGGTCAACCCCGAGCTATTGCCGGCGGTCACGCGTCCGTGGGTTCGGAAAGGCGTCTTGAGGGTGGCTAGGCCTTCGATCGTGGTTCCTGGGCGCGGGCATTCGTCAACACTTACCAAATCCCAGCCTAAGTCCTTATTTTGCACCGCAACTGGAACAATCTCTGATTGCAGTAATCCGTTTGCATAAGCCTTCGCTGTTTTTTCTTGGGAGGCTAGCGCGAACGCATCGGACCGGGCTTTAGTTAGGTGGCCAAAACGGTCATGCAGATTCTCAGCGGTCATTCCCATTTGTAGCGCCTCAGGGTCGACCAACCGTTCTGCTAAAAATCTTGGATTAGGGTCGACACCTTCACCCATAGGGTGCCGGCCCATGTGCTCGACGCCGCCGGCGAGAGCTACGTCATAGGCCCCGGCCATAATGGCCGTAGATAAAGT
>CAEZZA010000022.1_pt1 | contig 10470 bp, 10 predicted proteins | sample 7265981 | NCBI WGS metagenome assembly CAEZZA01 (sample SAMEA6813947, study PRJEB35770) | uncultured Actinomycetes bacterium | biome: Freshwater; feature: Freshwater reservoir; material: water | place: Czech Republic | collected 2016-08-15 | depth 30m m
ACCTAGTTGCACTCGAAGACGCTTATGGTTACCGCATTATGGCAAGTCATCCGACCTTGGACCATGATGTTGCCGCAGGCCTAATACTTGACTACGCGCGTTTAGCAACCAGCCACCCGCTCCCAGTGGAGACACCATGACAACACCACAAAAAACCATCCTGTTTATGCCGGAATCCGCCTACGGCCCCACTAATCAGTGCATTGGCATCGGGAAGGTGCTTCTCGAGCGCGGACACCGGGTCGTGTTCGCCGCCGAGGCGTCCTGGAAGGGCAAGTTGGCAGCGATGGGCTTTGAGGAGGATCTAGTTGACCTTGCCCCACCTGCTGAGAGCGATGTTGAGCAAGATGCTGGTCAGTTCTGGAAAGACTTCATCCGCGACACCTCACCGGAGTTCCGTAAACCTACGATCGATCAACTCTCAACATTCATGCTGCCAACATGGCAAGCGTTGATTGATGGTGCAAAGTATTGCGAACCGCAACTGCGCGAAATTATTGCGCGCGTCAAGCCCGACGTAGTAGTCGAGGACAATGTGATCTGTTTTCCCGCATTGATGACTGCCGGGGTGCCATTCATCCGCATAGTTTCCTGCAACCCGCTGGAAATAACCGGGCTCAATATCGCCCCCGCCTACTCTGGCCACCCAGCTAATGACCGCACCCAATGGGAGGCGTTCTGCGCGGAATACGACCGCACCCACCGGCCCACCTGGGCCGCCTTTAATGATTGGGTTATCGAACAGGGAGCAGCACCACTACCCGATTTGCAATTCATTCACGAATCGAAGATTGCGAATCTTTATGTATTCCCGAAAGAAGCGGACTACGTCGACGTTCGGCCTCTTGATTCGACGTGGCACCGTATGGATTCGAGCGTGCGCGAAACCGACCAAGACTTTGAACTCCCTGAACTCGTAGGCAACCGACCCGATGACAGTGCCCTCATCTATCTATCACTTGGCTCACTCGGCAGTGCAGACGTCGATCTGATGAAGCGCTTGGTTGACGTACTTGGCCGCACTCCGCATCGTTTCATTGTGAGCAAGGGCCCCCAGCATGAAGATTTTGAGCTAGCGGACAACATGATCGGCATGGAGTTCTTGCCTCAAACGAAGGTAATCCCCCAGGTTGATCTCGTAATCACGCACGGTGGCAACAACACCACCACCGAATCCATGCACTTTGGCAAGCCAATGATTTTGCTCCCACTGTTCTGGGATCAGTACGACAATGCGCAGCGGATGGACGAACTCGGGTTTGGGGTGCGGCTCTCCACCTATGCATTCACCGACCAAGAAATGTTCGATGCACTAGAGAAACTGCTTGGCGACTACGAACTTCGTGCCCGCATGAACAAGATCGGTGCACTGATTCGCGAACGGGACGGACTCCACGCCGGAGCCGACATCATCGAGTCGGTAGCACTCGGCAAAGTCGGCTCTCTCGCGTGAAGCCGGCCCGCGGGATGACCCCCGGGGATGCTGATCGCCTGGTAGCAGCTTTGGTCACTGGGCGAGGGCCTAGCCCAGATGAGCAGGTGACGGTCTGGTTTGCGGAGCTGGCGGTGGGTGAGCGTGAAATCACTGTGGATCAGACAAATAGATCCGTGGTAGTCGGTGACCGCGCCATCGTCAAATGGCTGCTACACACCGATGCCGCTGGCCACCCAGCCCCCGATCGATTGCAGGCCTTGCTGTCCGCCGGCTTCACCGCCATGCCCCGCCCCTGGGGATTACTTCATCAAGTCGATCCCACCTCCGGTGCGCTGAAACTCTTAGCGATTGTTACCGAGTACTTACCCGGCACGCAGGATGGCTGGGAGTGGGCGGTTGCGGATGTGCGCGCCCACGTTCGCGGCGCAGAGTCCGGTGCACTTACCGCTCCAATCGCGATAGGGGTACTGACCGCGCAAATGCATGTTGCACTTTCGTGCACTGGGATTACTGACGCCACCGAAGCGCAGGCTCAAACCTGGTATGCGGCCGCTGGCCATGATCTTGCCGAAGCAATCGCTTTAGTGGATGGCGACGAAGGTGCACGACTTCGCCCGCTGGAATCACGCATTAAGGAAAGCCTGCATCCAATATCTGAGTGCGTCGGGACCCCGCTCATCGACGTGCACGGGGATCTTCATGTTGGCCAAATCCTGCGCACCAATGCACCCTACGCGTACTACGTCACCGATTTTGATGGTAATCCGCTGCAAACCGCGGTTGAACGGATGCAGCGACAGCCGGCGGCCCGCGATGTCGCGGGCATGCTCGCGTCCCTTGACCATGTTGGTCGAGTCGTAATTCACCGCACTCCCGGTGTCGATGAGGCGAAAGTAGTGACGTGGATCGCGATGGCGCAAGAGATATTCCTTGATAATTACCGTGAGGAACTACAGAGGGCAAACGCTGAGCACCTGCTGGACGAAAGACTCCTGGGCCCCTTTCAGGTGCAGCAAGAATGCCGTGAATTCGTCTACTCCGTTAAACATCTGCCGCATTGGCGATATGTTCCAGATGCAGCACTGCCCGCCCTCTTGGATCGATTGGAAGCCCCGGCATGAATCCCGAGCTCTTTGCCAAAGACCTGGCGCGAAAGCCAGCAGCGCTCCGTGGGCTAGCTGATCTGCTAGCCGTTGAGCACCCTTGGCCGGCCCTCACCCCGTCGAATCACCTGGTGTTCCTTGGCATGGGCTCATCGCATTATGCGAACAACATTGCTGCCAGCAGGATGCGAGCCCTTGGTATCAACGCGGTTGCCGAGCTCGCCAGTAGCGACCTGTTACCGAAGGCCACCTGCGAGACCGTAGTGATCGCCGTTTCAGCCTCCGGTGGCTCTGCCGAAACTCTGGCCGCGCAAGAGCACTATCAAGACCAATGCCGAATCATTGCGGTGACCAATACGGCTGATTCGAAAATCACCGATGGCGCTGACACAGTTGTCATGATGCACGCAGCGAGCGAGGAAGGTGGTATTGCCTGCCGCTCCTTCCAACACACTCTGGCACTACTGCTGGATTTGGAATCGCAACTGGTAGGCGGCCTTGATGTTCCTTCACTGATAAGAGCAAGTGCCGAAGCCACCGATGACCTCCTACAAAGCCGCGACACCTGGTTACCAAAAGTTAGCGAACTCATACTCGGGCCGCAAGGTACCCACGTTGTCGCACCGGCTCGCCGCTTAAGTTCCGCCCAGCAGTCCGCGCTGATGCTGCGCGAAGGACCAAGGCTCCCAGCGGTTGCCTGCGAAACCGGTGACTGGAGCCATGTCGATGTCTACCTAACGAAGAGCACCGATTACCGCATGCTGCTCCTGGCCGGGTCGAAATGGGAGCCAGAACTTTTGCGGTGGGTTACCGAGCGGGGCAGCACCTTGGTTGCCATAGGTCAAGACGTACCCGGCTCCGCGCTGAATTTGCGCTACCGCGGTGATGAAAACGATGACGTCAAACTGCTAACCGAAACCCTTGTGGCCGAGCTGGTCGCCCAGCAGGCTTGGGCCGCTACTACTTAAAAGTCACCGTCAGTGGGGCGTGATCACTCCACCGCTCTGCATAAGTAGGTGCCTTGCCGACGACGGCGGTGGTAGCACGCGCGGCTAAGCCCGGGGTCGCGATCACATAGTCGATGCGCCAGCCCCCATCGGTGTCGAAGCCGCGCCCCCGCCATGACCACCAGGTGTATGGCCCGGGGCCGTCGCCACCAAGAGTGCGACCAAGGTCCACCCACTGTTTTGCGAACCATCGGTCCAAGTATTCACGCTCTTCAACTAAGAACCCCGCGTTACCTCTGTTACCTCGCCAATTCTTGATATCGATTTCATGGTGGGCAATATTAAAATCACCACATACGACAACCTCGCCACCACTTCGAGTAGCTCGTGCCCGCAAAGCCTTAAGACGGGTATCCATGGCCTCCAAGAACGCATACTTATCAACTTGCTTCTGGGTTTCAGCTTCACCGGTGTGGACGTAGACCGAAACCACAGTTAGCGGGCCTTGTTTGGCATCGAGGTCGACTTCCACCCAGCGGCCAGAGTTACCGAGCACCGGATCCTTCATCACCTCGCGCACCTCCGCGGGCTGCTTGCGGGTCAATATCGCAACTCCTGCTCGACCGAGCTGCGGTGCCGGTGCGTGTGCGACGTTCCATCCTTGTAGCGGTGAGTCGGCGAGTGTGGCATGCAGTTGCTCGTGGGTCGCCCGCACTTCTTGCAGGCAGATCACATCTGGTTTCGCATCAGCAAGCCACGCTAGGCCACCGCGCCGATGCGCTGCGCGGATGCCATTTACGTTAACCGTGAGAACACTCAGCATCGCTGCACTCACGCGATCCGAAGGGTGACGACTTGGCCGGTAACAGCAGTCACCGCGGCGAGCAGCGAGTCACGATGGCGCACGTCCGTATTGATCGGGTAAGTCTGGCTTTGGTCAAAGCGTTGGGGGTCAGAGAAGTCAATCGTCAGCACGTCATCCTCTAGTGAGACCAACCGGGCATCGAAATAGAGCAGCCATGCGACCCGACTTTGGGATTCCAAGTTGAACAGGACGTCATTCCACTGTGCTTTTAGGGCAGCGAGCTCGGCAGCAGACACAGTTCTACGCCGCGTCAGTGTCAGGAGCTACGTAACAGATGCCGAGCACCGTATCTAATGGGTGCAAAACCAGCACCGGCAGCACCAGACCTGCGTCACTTGCCGAAGTAACCTCAATCAACAAACCCTCAGCCAGGGCGGTAACTGACGCAATCGGCCACCTTGTTACCGCGCCCCCAAGGCCCACCCCGAGGGCCTTGGTTGCTGCTTCCTTGGCGACCAGCAGGTCAAGTACCGAGGCAGCTTCGGCAGTGACGAAATTCGTTTCTGTCGGTGTTAGCGCGCGCGCCACCACCTGCGTTCGACGGTCGGCGTACTCGATGTCAATTCCGACTAGCGAGCCCGGCTCAGCGGCTGCTGCAACTACGACTCCTGAGTTGTGCGAAAGCGAGATTACCGGGGATCCACCCACACCTGACAGCGCAACACAGCGAGCAAATGGCGCCCCTTCGGCACCAAGATGGATCTCGACATCGCTCGGCTCAAGATGCTGGCCGCGCTCCGCAGCCCACGCGCGCACGACATCCTTAAGGGCTAATCGGCCAAGTAGCCACTCATGTTGTCGGCTTGAACCAGGCGCTAGCGATTGCCAAACCTCGTTCTCGGCGGCGGTCAAGGCTGCGCCATGGGTGGGACTAATTGTGTTGCTGCTCTCCGGTGCAATTTCTTCAATATCTATTCGTCGGACTAAAACTTCAGCGGGCCCAATCGGCCAATCCTTACTAACAAACTGCCCTAATTGCACTGGCCACCATCGCAGCAGGGCTGAATGTAATAGCACCTAGGGCACATGTCTTTGCCGCCGCGACGCTCTAGGCCTACGGTCTCGCAGGCCGGGCAGGGGCCGGGGTCACCCATCACCTTTTAAGTATGGCGTGCAGCGTTGACGACTTCTTGCCCCCGCGCCGTTGCCGCGCCCACTACGAATGCGGTAACAGGAAGCCGCTGTTCCTGAGCCGCCCACCTGATCAAGGCCAGTTCAGCTGGTGTCAGCCGCAAATTCAGTCGTGCTGTTCGAAGGTTCGTCATGTTCGCCCCTAGTTTCTCGAAATCCGTCTCGAGTTGAGCAAAGCGCAGGGGTCCGACAGTTACACCGGTGTTATTTGTAAAACAAGACCCTGCACCCTCAAATCACATGGTGTTCGTGGTGCGCCATTGCCAAAGCAGGGCGGCCAAAGTGGCCGCTGCCCTACGAGTTAGTGGTGCTGCCGGCCCCAAGCCAAGCAATCCTTCTAATATCTGGCTTCGCTGGTGCATGGTTTGCCGAGAAACACCTAGGCGCTCGGCGGCTGCGACCTTGCTGTCACTACTTAGCAAGGCAAGCAATGTCGGCATTAAAGGTGGGCGATTGTGCGCATCATGCTCGAGAACGGGAGCAAGTTCACGAGATACGAATCTCTCAACATCACTCACATCATCTAGGTGCGCCAAAAGGCGCAGTAACGTTGTGTCGCGCCGATAGATGATTATGTGTTCACTTCTGCGAACCGCCGCGTCCGCGACCAGCGCTTGCAGGTCATGTAGTTCACGCCCTAAGTCACTCATTGTCCGTTGCGGTTCACCTTCGATTAGAACGCTACCGGGTAATTCGCGCCGAACATCACTCGCAAACTGGAAGAGCGCGTCTTCAGCTGATCCGGAAGTTCTCAGAGGAATTTGTGCAAGAACCAATACGCCCAGTGCAGTCTCGCTTGCCACGGCAACGCCAAAAAACCGGTGCGCAATGGTTTCGATGAGTGGGGCAGGAGAAGTGCTGTCTCTCGCGATGACGATGAAGGCGTGTGTCGGGCGAAGCGGTGTCGGATCAATTGCCAATTCAGTTAGTACACGTCGGTGCTGAGAACCAAATTCTGGAGCCGCAGAGATTACGTCGTTCAACCGCGTACGCAAGTGCAAGGCGCGGTATCCATCCCCGACGGGTGTGGCACTGACTACCGCCGCTACCGCACTCGCGGCCGCATCCAAGAGTTCAGAATCTGCGAAGGCCGCCTCAGGAACGCGAATCTCACCTACCGCCCCGTGCGAGGTCTGCACTATCCGCGTTGTGAACGGCCCGATGGGCAAATTACTGGTACCGCTTGACCACACTTCTGACTCGTCTTTGCCGATGAATCCAACCGGCATCCCAACTTCGCGAGCAATTACCTCCAAAATCCCAGGTAGGTCACTTCCGCGGGCGACGCCAGCTAGGAGATTTCGACTTATAACGCTCATGCGGCGCAAGCCCTCGATCTCCCTGGACACGAGCAGTCGGTGCGCCGCTTCGGTTACTTGCACCCAAGGCACCACTTCATGGAAGGCAATCAGCAATAACTCGCGCGCTCTCGCTGCCTCCACCATTGCTTCGGGGACCTCAGCAAATGGTCGGCCCAACTCAAGAACCACGCCCGCGACTCGTCGTTCGGCAAGGCCGTCTATATAGGCGGCCAATCTATGAGGTGGCTCCCGCACTAGGCCAAGGCCTGTCGTGAGGAGTAACTCACCACCTTGGAGCAGCGCGTCGATCTCAAAAATCTCTGAGGTGTGAACCCAGCGCACCGGGACATCGAGATGTCCGGAGAGCACCTCGGGTCGCGCCCGGCGCAAAATTGGGAGTTCCAGTAGCTCACGAGCGGTGGTAGCCATGGTCTGAGGGTAAGGCTATTTACATATCGGTAAGTAGTTTTTAACTTAAATTGACGATTTGCCAATTGACCCAAGTTTAAAGGAGGAACACACTGGGCCAGCATTTCTTAGATACGAGTCAGAATTCGTAGGTACTCATCCCTGAGGAGGGTAATGACAGCCAACTCGGTCACTAAAGGGGTTCCACTTATAGATCTGACCCCAATGTTTGAGGGTAGCGAAGACGAGAGGGCCGCCTTAGCTAAAGAAGTGGATGCCCAACTACAGCGGGTTGGATTCCTTCTTGTAACCGGTCACGGAGTCTCACCAGAGATGATTTCGGCGGCCCGAACAGCCGGGAAAGCCTTTTTCGAACTTTCACGTGACACAAAAGCTAAATACGCAACGCAGGTTGGCGGGCGCGGCTGGCTTGCCATTGGCGCCGAAGCAAATGGCTACTCCGAAGGCACCGAAACCCCACCAGATCTCAAGGAGTCATTCATCGCTGGACCCGAAGGATCTGCGGGTGACGAAGTTGAAGTTGGCTGGTTCATGCCAAATAAATGGCCTACCGAGACGCCAGAGCTCCAATCAATCTTGGAAGATTATTTCGTCCAGATGCGCCTACTCGCAGACGCCATGCTCGAAATTTGCTCCTTGGCATTGCAGCAAGATGTGGATTTCTTCGCAAAAGCAACAAAAAATCCGAGTTGGTCGTTTCAAATCAATTGGTATCCGTCGGTTCGAGCTATCGGGCAAGCGGCCGAAGGCCAGTATCGAATTGGCCCACACACCGACTTTGGAACCTTGACATTACTTGATCGACAGCCAGGTGATGGAGGGCTGCAGATAGATATCGAAGGTGAAGGCTGGGTTGATGCCCCTTACATTCCCGGGGCCCTAGTCGTTAACACCGGTGACCTTTTAGCCAGGTGGACCGGCGAGCGATGGAAGTCAAATAGACATCGGGTTTTGCCGCCGCCCAAGAACTCTCCCGAAGAGGAATTAATGTCCTTGGTCTACTTCTTTGAAGCCGACCCAGAAGCGATAGTAGAGCCACTCGCACCGCCGCTTGGACTTCGAGATGACCTGCCTTCAGTGTCAGCCGGTGACTTCATTAGACAGCGCTACGACGTCATCACCATGAGTTGAAACCAGCTTAAATCCACGTCAGTTTCATTTCTTTTCTGCACTTTCCTCCGCCACCATCATCAACCAGATCGGGAGAACACAATGGCAACGAACGAGACCGGTTCGACCTCCATGGAAACCGTTGTCGCCGAAGTTCGAGGGGGCACGTACGGGGCGAAAATTAACAGCGTGGAGCCGGGTGGCGCCGGATTCATCCCGTTAGATGAGCGCCATGGCAAGCCACATTCGCTCTTCTGGACCTGGATGTCTCCAAACCTAGAATTCACAACGGTTTACGTCGGTGTCATCGCCGTACTCTTCTTCGGTCTCACTATCTGGCAAGGGATTCTCGCGGTTGCCGTCGGAAATCTCCTCGGAAGCGTCGCGCACGGTTTTCTGAGTGCGCGGGGGCCAGCTTTTGGTGTTCCGCAAATGGTCATGTCGAGAATCCCATTCGGCTATCGCGGCAACATCTTGCCGGCCGGCTTGAACACCATCATCGCCGGGATTGGTTGGTTTGCGGTAAACAGCGTGAGCGGTGCTTTTGCATTGAGCACCCTTACCGGCATCTCGCGGGAGATTTCGCTGGTGCTAGTCGTGGCAATTCAGATAATCATTGCCTTCTTCGGCCATAACTTTATTCAAGCGTTTGAAAGAATCGCCTTCCCCCTACTCGCCCTAGCCTTCATCCTCGCGATTTTCACGATCGTCCCCAACGCCGATGTAAGCCTTGCCCCGGGCGGTGGCGGCATTGGCGGATTCCTGCTCGCACTTGGTACGGCCTTCGGTTATTCAGCTGGCTGGAACCCATACGCCGCCGATTACACGCGGTACCTATCTCCCAATGCACCTAAGGTCGCGACTGGAGTTTGGGCCGGACTCGGGGTCTTCGTATCCTGCACAGTTCTGATGTCGCTTGGTGTCGTCTCGGCGACGCTGGTTGCGGCGCCTGATGCGTCGCCAACAGATGTATTCACCAGCACCATGCCATCTGTGATCGCTGCATTTGTTCTATTAGCAATTGTCATTGGTGGAATTTCAGCAAATGCCATCAATATTTATTCAGGATCAATGTCATTTGTTGCCCTCGGTTTTGGGGTACTCCCTGAGCGACTTCGACGAGCCATGGTCGCCCTAATTCTCGGAGCGCTCGGAGGCATCATCGCCTTCATTGGGCTTTCTGATATCTCGCAGTATCAAAATTTCCTTTTCGTCATTGCATATTGGGTAGGGCCATGGCTCGGTGTGGTCTTCGCTGACTGGTTCCTTCGTAGACGTAATCGCATCGATGGGTTCTTATTCGACAAGAAGCACAACCCTTGGGCGGGTTTTCTCGCTATGGCGCTTGCCATGATTCTCTCGATTTGGCTATTTTCAAATCAGGTTCAATACGTGGGGATTGTGCCAACTGCGATTCCGGAGTTCGGTGACAGTGCATTTGAATTTGGCTTCATCTTTGCCATCATTTTCTACGCTATTCTTTTCAAGTTTCAGCGTGAGCGCAAAGACGAGAAGATGGTCCTGCCAACACAATGATCCTGCCGAAGATCCAACTTGTCAGACACGAACAATTAGGGGCTCTAAATGGATGACGCAACCGCATACGCCGCAGCACTCGCATCAGCCCGGGAGGGCATGGCCGAGGGAGGTATCCCTATCGGGGCCAGCCTTGTGGTCGACGGGCAATTGCTAGCGGTTGGACGCAATAAGCGCGTGCAACTTGACAGCGCCATCCATCATGGCGAAACCAATTGCATCGAGAATGCCGGGCGTCAGCCGGCAAGCGTTTATGCCCGCTCCACGATCTTCACGACATTGTCACCTTGTTTAATGTGCGCGGGCACAATTTTGCTGTACAAGATTCCGCGGGTAGTGATCGGCGAGAACGAGAACTTTCAGGCCAGCGAAGATCTACTGCGCAGCCACGGGGTCGAAGTTATCGTGCTGGACGATGCCGAAACCAAGACCATGTTCAAGGATTGGATCGACGCGAACCCGCGTCTGTGGAACGAAGATATCGGCGAAGAGGACTAGCACCAACTAGGTAGGGTCTGGGCTAGACAGAAAGAGGCCAGGCCCCAATGACGCCCGAAAAGCAGTTGCACCGCCCCACCACCCCGGTGCTCGTCCTTGACTGGGGTGGGGTGCT
>CAEZZA010000023.1_pt1 | contig 10367 bp, 9 predicted proteins | sample 7265981 | NCBI WGS metagenome assembly CAEZZA01 (sample SAMEA6813947, study PRJEB35770) | uncultured Actinomycetes bacterium | biome: Freshwater; feature: Freshwater reservoir; material: water | place: Czech Republic | collected 2016-08-15 | depth 30m m
CCCGCCCCCAGACCCCAGCAAAGGAGACTGAACACGGTGGGCGCAACCCAGCCAACCATTCCTTCGCGGCCGATCCGGCAACTTCGTCGGTACTAATGGCCTTAGCCTCGGCCCTCACTGCACCACCGATCACCTGATTCCCGGTGTCGTTAGTTGCTTTAGGACGCCCGGCAAATAATCGATCTCGAAGGGTTCGAAATTGCAAAGCCTCGAACACCTGCTCAACGCCCGCTTCATCCCAAGGCCGCAATTCGCAGTCGGTGATTGCTAGGTCAATTGGCACATCAGTACGCAGTGCGGTCAGGTCACGGTTGACGATGACCTGCGGCAAGGCGGTGCGGAGTGCATCACCCACCTTGCCGGATACCTCGGTGACCCGATCTATCAGCTGAGTAAGTGAGCCGTATTCGTTTATCCATTTGGCGGCAGTTTTCTCACCGACTCCAGGAATGCCCGGCAGATTGTCACTCGGGTCACCCCGAAGCGCCGCAAAATCTGGGTATTGCGTCGGGCTCAGCCCGTATTTCTCCTGCACTGCACTCGGTGTCATGCGCGCAAGATCCGAAACACCTTTTTTTGGATACAGCACCGTGACCTGCTCGGTGACCAATTGGAAGGCATCACGATCCCCGGTCACGATAAGGACTTCACCACCGCTGGCCAAGGCCCGACCGGTTATTGTCGCAATGACATCGTCGGCTTCGTAGCCATCACACAGAACCACCGGGATGCCCATCGCCCGAACAACCTCTTGGATTAGGTCTACCTGGCCTTTGAACTCCACAGGAGAGCTTGCGCGATTCGCCTTATAGGCCGGGAATTTCTCCGTTCGGAAAGTCTGGCGAGAAACATCAAAGGCGACCGCCACATGTGTTGGCTGCTCATCGCGCAGCACGTTGATCAGCATGGAAGTAAACCCGTAAACAGCATTGGTGGGTTGCCCGGTAGAAGTTGAAAAATTCTCAACGGGGAGGGCATAAAAGGCTCGATACGCAAGTGAGTGGCCATCAAGTAGCAACAGCCGGATATGGGACACCTGTTGATCCTAAAGGCGATCAGTCATCCGATCTGACGTCGCCGGTGAAATGGCCCTAGAGTCTGCTCATGAGCCAATCTGCCGAGGGCCACGCGGCACTTCTGCGCGAGTTGGCTGGTGCCGGGGCCGGGGCGCTGGCCGAGCGAATGCAGATTGTCGTGACCGAGGCGGGACCGGGGCGTGTGGTCGCTACCATGCCCGTTGAGGGCAACACCCAGCCTTATGGCCTCTTACATGGTGGAGCCAACGCGGTGCTGGCCGAGAGTTTGGGGTCTATCGCCGGCGGAATCCACGCCGGCCCCGGTCGCATGGTGGTCGGCGTCGATCTTTCGTGCACCCACCACCGTGGGGCGCGAAGTGGCCTGGTGACCGGTGTCGCTACTCCCCTTCATGAGGGCCAGACCGTGGCGACCTACAGCATCACCATCACTGATGATGGAGGCCACCTGCTGTGCACCGCACGGTTAACTTGCCTTATTCGAAAATTATCCGGTGGTTAGCCCACCCAAGGCGAGCCAATCGGGTTATGCTCCGGACGCTCAACAGCTAAATTCGAGGGGGTTCCGCATCCGTATCGGGATCAGGCCGCGGTTCTGCATCGGGGCCCTTCTTACCGCCATCGCGGCCTGCTTGCTGATGGCCTTTGCGCCTTCGGCCGCGGCCGCTGGCACTGCAATTGTGGGTACCCTTAAAGGCCCTGATGGTTCCGCGCTCGTAAATGTCTCCCTTACCGCGGCGGCTGAAGGTTTTACCGAGACGGTCGTTTCGGGGTCCGACGGTGCTTTCCGCATTGAAGTCCCAAAGGGCGGTACATATCAGTTAACAGTTGATGCGGCCACCTTGCCCACCGGCATCACTTTTAGTAAGGCAGCGGATCAAGACAGATCGATTTTAGTACTGGGTGGCGAAAAGAAAGTACTCTTCACTTTCGCGAGCGGAGCCGATGGGGGTACAGCTACAACGAGCTCATTCACCTGGGCGCGGATCTCCCAATTACTCGTTGACGGCCTGTTCTTTGGGATTTTGATTGCCCTAGGTGCGGTCGGGCTGAACTTGATCTTCGGTACCACCGGATTAACAAACTTTTCCCACGGCGAGCTCCTGACCTTGGGTGCTTTCACCGCGGTTGTACTGAACGAACTAGGTTTGAACCTGATAATCGCCGCCCCGATTGCGGTCGCGCTCAGTGCAATTCTTTGGGGGTGGGGTCAAAATAGGATCCTCTGGAAGCCGCTGCGCCGGCGCAAGACGGGCCTAATTGCGAGCATGGTCGTGACTATCGGCCTGGCGATAACGATTCGCTACACCCTGCTGCTCTTCTTCGGTGGCTCCCCCCGTAGCTATCAGCAGTTCGCCGGCCAATCTGGCTTGGAGTTTGGCCCGGTGAGTATCACCCCTAAGTCGATAGTTTTTGCTATTTTGGCCGCGATCGCCATAGCTGCCACGGTTTTTTGGCTGCAACGATCTCGTATTGGTAAGGCAACAAGAGCTGTTTCTGATAATCCAGCGCTGGCGTCTGCCACCGGTATTGACGTTGAGCGAGTCATTTCCGTCGTCTGGATCCTTGGTGCTGGGCTCGCAGCATTCGCTGGGATTTATCTCGGATCAACCCAAGATGTCACCTGGAATATGGGCCAACGCCTGCTTTTAGTGATGTTCGCGGCGGTAACCCTCGGCGGGCTTGGCACCATCTACGGCGCCATTGTTGGCGCACTCGTAGTCGGAATGTTCGTGCAATTGTCCACCTTGTTTATCCCCACCGAAATGAAGACCGTCGGTGCCCTGTTCTTGATGATCATTATTTTGCTGGTACGACCACAGGGCATTCTTGGGCGACGAGAGCGGGTGGGCTAACACATGGATTTCTCATTCGTCTTAGGCCAATCCATCACCCAAGCTTTGGGTGTAACAGCCATTATTTACTGCCTGGCCGCCATGGGCCTAAACCTCCAGTTCGGCTATACCGGCCTCCTAAACTTCGGGCAGGTGGCCTTCGCGGCAATCGGCGCCTACTCCATCGGTGTAGTCGTGATCAGTTTCGGCGCGAGTCTTTGGGCTGCGATTCCCATCGGGCTATTGGCTTCAGTGGCATTGGCCCTGGTTCTGGGTATTCCTACCCTGAGGCTACGAGCCGACTATTTGGCAATCGTCACTATCGCAACTAGTGAGATAATCCGACTACTCGTACGCTCAATCGCCCTCCGCGATACTTTCGGTGGCGCGAACGGGATCAACGGCAAAATGGGTCAGGCCTTCCATGACCTAAATCCATTCCATGCTGATATCGACCTTCCATTTTTGACTTGGACCCGGCAAGATCTTTGGGTCGTAACAGTCGGCTGGACCCTTATCGCGATTTTTACGCTTGCTACTTGGCTGCTAGTTCGTAGCCCCTGGGGCCGGGTCGTGAAGGGTATCCGCGAAGACGAAAATGCGGTGGTATCGCTAGGTAAGAACGCCTACGTATACAAGATGCAGGCACTTATTTTGGGCGGCCTCCTCGGCACGGTAGGCGGCATAGTTTGGGCCGTAGCGAAGCAATCGGTACAGCCCGATAACTTCGTACCGGATGTAACGTTCTTCTCCTACACCATTTTGTTGCTCGGTGGCGCTGCACGGGTTTTCGGTCCGATCGTGGGCGCAATTATTTTCTGGTTCTTGCTGGTATTCGTTGGCGAATTCTTGAACCAGATGATCGAAGCCGGCTGGATAACGTTCTTACTGCCGACCGACGTTGGCCCGATCCGATTCATCCTCGTTGGCCTTGGCCTCATGGGTCTGATGATTTTCAGACCGCAAGGCATTTTCGGCGATAAAAGAGAGTTGGCCCTTGATGCCCGCTAACGGCCAACGTGCCCTAGAGGCGCAATCGGCGCTCGCCACGGTGCCACGAGTACCTGGCGCACCTAAGCCTGATCCCATTTTGGTTGCAAGTTCAATCGTGCGCCGTTTTGGCGGGCTTTCAGCCGTTGATGTTGCCCACGTCGAGATCCAGCGCGGGTCAATTACCGCACTCATTGGCCCCAACGGCGCGGGTAAGACCACATTCTTCAACCTGCTAACCGGATTCGACGCTCCAGATGAGGGCGCCTGGTCTTTCAATGGCAGGTCCATGGGCCGGCTATCCCCTTATCGGGTAGCGCGGTTAGGCATGGTCCGCACCTTCCAGCTCACGAAGGCACTAAACCGCCTCCGGGTAATCGACAACATGTTGCTAGGCGCCAAGGGCCAACGCGGCGAGCATTTGTGGGCTTCGATTTTCCCCTTTCTTTGGCGCGGCCAAGAGGCTAAGAACACCGAACGTGCTGATGTGTTGCTCAAACGATTTAGTCTTGACGCCAAACGTGGTGACTTCGCCGGATCACTATCTGGCGGCCAGCGCAAACTGCTTGAAATGGCCCGCGCTTTAATGTCGGAGCCCGAACTCATCATGTTAGATGAGCCGATGGCGGGTGTGAACCCAGCATTAACCCAGAGCCTGCTTCAGCACATCAAGATGATTCGCGAGGAAGGCTCGACGGTACTCTTCGTTGAACATGACATGGATATGGTCCATGACATCAGCGATTGGGTAATAGTCATGGCCCAAGGCAAGATCATCGCCGAAGGCCCCCCGGGCGACGTCATGAAGAACCCTGAAGTTATTGACGCCTATCTCGGCTCCCACCATGAGAAGGCGCTCACTGAGACTGGCGAGTCACTGACGATGGGAGAGAACAAGTGAGTTTCCTCGAGCCCAGTGATCTACCTGCCACCGGCAGCCCTGATGACCTTAAAGAGTTCACGAGTGAGCTCAATCTCGATGCGTCGAGGCCAACCCGCGGACATGACGCGAGTGTCGAGCAGCAGCACGCCTCCGAAGCCGTCGGAGCCCTAATCCGGGCCGATAGCCTCATTGCCGGCTACTTCCCCGGGGTCAACATTCTCAACGGTTCAGACCTATATGCCAAGGAGGGTGAACTTGTCGGCATCATCGGCCCTAACGGGGCCGGTAAGTCGACCTTGTTGAAGGCCCTTTTCGGGCTGGTAAATGTGACTTCGGGGGCTGTGCTCCTCCGCGACGAGGACATCACCAACCTGCGGGCCGACCAACTGGTAAGGCGCGGGGTTGGGTTTGTGCCGCAGAACAACAACGTGTTCCCTTCGCTCACCATCGAAGAGAACATGCAGATGGGTGCTTACCAAGACCCCAAGGCTTTTAAGGAACGCTTTGATGTTGTCATTGACCTATTTCCGGCACTCGGCACCCGGCGTAAACAGCGCACCGGATCACTTTCCGGTGGCGAGCGTCAAATGGTTGCCATGGGCCGGGCGCTCATGATGGCGCCGAGCGTGCTGCTACTTGATGAGCCAAGTGCTGGACTCAGCCCAGCACTGCAAGACGAGGTTTTTGTCCGAGTCAAAGGCATCAATGCTTCTGGTGTCACGGTAATCATCGTTGAGCAAAATGCCCGGCGCTGCCTGCAAATTGTTGACCGTGGGTATGTGCTCGATCAGGGGAAGAACGCCTACACGGGAACGGGGGCTTCTTTGGCCAACGACCCGAAGGTGATTGAGCTTTACCTCGGCACCCTAGCCAAGGCCTAGTCAGCCTCCGCCACCTCCACCAGAGCCAAGCCACCGCATCCGAGCCGCCGTCCGTGAGTGCGCACGTTTTGGTCGTGAAAACCCGATTTTTGGTCGATTTCACGACCAAAACGTGCGCGTTCAGCGCAGTTGCTGCCTTGCATCTTTGCAGTCCAACAGAGCCCACTTTTCACCAATAAAAAGTAGTTGGGCCCCCTCCCGAAGGAAAGGGCCCAACTACTTAGTGACTTACCGCCTTGCGGCAGTGCGTTTCGAAACTTACGGCAGTGGAACCTCAGCGGTAACCTTGCCGATTTCTTCGAATGCATCGTTTCCGGTGTACTGATTAATCGAAATTGTTGCAGATGCAGGATCGCCGTACTGGTTGAAGTCCAGCGGTCCGGTGACACCGTTGAAATCGATCTCCGTGCCGGCCTGGATAAGCGCCAAGCAATCTGCATACGTGGTGCAGGCCTCGCCACCGTTACCGGCAACATCTGCCAACGCGGCCGCAATGGCCGTGCCGTCAGCGCAACCTGCAACGTTCGCAGCAAGAGCTACCACCACGGTGGCGTCATATGCCTGAGCGCCGTAGGTGAAGTCGGTCAGCGCGGGATCCACCGTGAGGAGCATCTCGTTGAACGCGGTGAGATCGGCTTCGCCGGAAGGAACCGTGCCGATAACACCCTTCATCGTGTTCTTCGGGAACTCCTTGTAGGCCTCGGTCGAGATGTTTCCATCAACGAGGTAGACCTGCTGGTCCTTTGGTCCAACACCCTGCTTGATCATTTCCTGGAGCAGCTTGACGGACTCTTCGAAACCGACCACGACGACTGCCTCAGGTGCACCAGCCTTGATCTCCGCAACCTCTGCATCAAAGGTTGTTGCTTCTGGGTCGTAGAGCAGTTCACTGGTAATTGTGCCACCGGCCTCGGTGAAGTTCTTGGCGAAAGCCTTCTCCAAGCCCTCTCCGTATGCATCCTGGCGGGCAATAACCGCGGCCTTGGTGATACCTGAATCAATTGCGGTCGACGCGAGAATTGCGCCCTGGAGCACATCAGATGGAGCAACGCGCCAGTACAGGCCATTGTCCTCGTAGGTGGTCAATGATGGTGAGGTGTTTGCTGGCGAGATCATCAAGGCACCCTGTGAGGTGATCTTGTCAATAACCGTCAACGAGACGCCCGAAGAAGCGGCACCAATGATGACCTGGGCACCCTGTGAGAGGGCTGCGTCGGTCGTCTGGGTTGCGATATCGGTTGAGGTATCACCCGAGTCGCCATCGATATTTACCATTGGTGCGCCAAGTACGCCACCGGCGGCATTGATCTCATCGACTGCCATTTTGACGCCCGCGAACTCAGGTGGGCCGAGGAAGGCGAGGCTACCCGTGGCCGGCAACAAGGTACCGGTGATCAGGGTTGGGTTCTTGCACTCTGCTTCCGCTGCCTCTGAGGCGGGTGCCTCCGAGGCTACTGGTGCTTCACTTGCAGCTGCTTCAGTTGCTGCTGGCGCTGCACTGGATTCGGTGCTCGTCGTAGACCCACCGCATGCGGCGAGACCTAGCGAAACAACCCCCAGCACGGCGGCCGACTTGATGACCATTGTGCGCTTCATGCATCTCCTTGATTCCATGGAAATTGACGGCAAATGCCGACACATTCTTGCCACCCTACTTTGTCCACCATTCGTTGGGAAATTGAGACTCCAGATAGTCGCCCGTTTGTGACCGGACCGTTATCTTGCGGGTTTTCCACCTCTATTTTCGGTGTCAGCAAGTACCCGTGAGGCCACCTCCGCTATGGTCAGGCGGCCGTCGGTGGCTTGACGCCGAAGCCAGGTAAAGGCCGCAGCCTCGGTCAATCCGAGTTCGCTTTGCAGCCACATTTTGGCCCGCTCCACCACCTCGCGAGCGGCCACCCGCTCCTGCAGATTAGCCACCTGTGCCTCTAAATCTTGCAATTGCTCCCATCTAGCGATAGCCAACTCAATCGCCGGCGTGAGATCACTGGCCCCAAATGGCTTGACAAGGTAGCCCAAAGCCCCGGCTGATGCCGCCTTTGCCACCACCTCGGCCTGACTGAAGGCCGTCACCATGACCACCGGTGCCAATTTGGCGGCCACTATCTCCTCGGCCGCACTAAGTCCATCGCGAATTGGCATGGCTACGTCCAAGAACACTACGTCCGGGCTCAGCTGGCGGGCCAAAGCAACCGCCTGCTCCCCATCCCCCGCCTGCCCGACAACCTCGTAGCCGAGTTCGCCCAGCATCTCGACCAAATCCATGCGAATAAGCGTTTCGTCCTCGGCGACAACTACGGTGCGGGGGCTCAGCGACACTTCTCTAACGGCCATAGTTAAACCATAGTTACGCGGCTCGTGAGTCCGGCGGTGGACCGGCTACTCTTGACCCTGCGCCCCGGTACCCCAACCGGCAGAGGGAGCCGACTCAAACTCGGTCCAGTGTGAGTTCAAATCTCACTCGGGGCACAGACAGACCATCGCACTTTTATGCCGGCTTTCGCCACGAGGCCGATTCGGAGTAATTGAGAACGAAATCCACGTGCCGAACTACTCCATTGATAACTTCGCGCTAGAGCCCTGCCAGTACGCATTCGGCGGTACTAGCAAGCACGCTAAACCCGTCCTCTTCCGGTAAAAATGCCTCAACCACTCCATTATTGAGCACGAGGGCATAACGCTTGGATCGAATTCCGAGGCCAGCTCCGGAAGCATCAACATCCATTCCGACCGCCTTAGTGAAAGCTGCATCTGGGTCAGCGAGCATCAGAATCTCGCCTGCTCCTTGGTCTTTGCCCCAAGCATCCATCACGAAAACATCATTTACTGAAAGACAGGCAATGGTGTCAACTCCGGCGGCCGAAATGCTCGAGGCCAATTCAACAAATCCGGGGAAGTGCACCTTGGAGCACCCTGGGGTGAAAGCCCCCGGTACCGCGAAAAGCACTACGCGACCGGCCCCAAGGACATCACTACTTGACACGGTGGTGGGGGCGCCGTCGGCCATCATTCGAAGTTCTGTTTTAGGTAACGGATCGCCAACTGAAATGCTCAAGGGGGGATTCCTCTCTATGTTAAACCAAAATCTTACCAAGTCAGCGCAATTCCTGCACCTGCGCACTGGAACCGGCCTGATAGATATTCCAGTTCCCTGTGAAAGTTCGCTCGAGCGCCTTCGCGCGCACTTCTACCGCACCGGTGTCGAAGTCCACCCGCACCCTGCCTGTTACAGCGAGATTTTGATAAAGCTGATAACTACGCAGTTCAAGTACGACAGGGCCCCAACCACTCGCCGACCACGATCCACCGCGTAAGCCAAGACCCCTATAGCCAGTGGCCTGCAGGTACCTGTCTATAGCGTCCATCGCAGTCTGGCCAACCCCATGGCTAACTTTAGTTATCCGTATCGGATATTCAATCACTGCCGCAATTGGCGGGATGTCCCGCGCGCACTCTCCGCCAGTACCAGAAAGCACAACATTTTGATTGGTGAAAAAGTCTCGGACAAGTTGCGACGCGCATTTATAGACGTCACCCATGGCCGTGACATGGGTGGAGTTAGCCAAAGTTACGTGCCTTGAACGGGCAAACTGCGCCGCAACTAAATCACCCTCGGCAACCGTCGTAATTGTGTCTAGCTCACCCGACAAAACCAAGGTGGGAATATCGGGATACCTACCGTCGGGTGGCCCGGGTAACTTCCAGGGGTTGCGAGTGGCAATCGGCCACGGTAGGCAAAGTGGCTGGGTACTGAAATCCGACTTCAGGTACTCTCGAATTTGAAATGGGCCGTAGATGTCAGGATCCACTTTAATTTGGTTAGCCACCGCTGCGTCGTACTGGGATTTTCGAATTGCCCTTGATTGGGCCATATCGAACAGTTGCGGGTAGTCATGGCAGGAGACAGCTACTTGCAGGCCCGGGCTATACACCGATACCGGTTCTTCGACATTCGTGGCTTTGGACTCGGCCACCAGCCGGCCAAGTGGTAGCGGGTCACCAGCCAAGGCAGCACGGAGGGACGCATTGAACTCCCGATAAGTGGTCGGGCCGTATGTACCACCAAAAGCTACATCATTGAGATTCTGTGGGTTCAATTTAACGTTGATGATTTTTCCATCTGCTCCAGGCGCCTGAACCGACACCACGTTTTTCCGGAGTTTCGTGAGTAGACGCGTCAGCAACTGCATCGTGCCGGTGTTATCGTCACCGCAGCCCTTGGTGCGCTCACAAACCACGGTGTAGGCCCTTCGCATTGCCGCACCTTGAGTTGGATACCACGCTGTTTCACCGGTTACGGGGTAGGCACCGTCGAGTACCAGACTGCGAACCAGATCTGGGTGGTGGCTAGCGAAAACCTGAGCCACAAAGGTGCCGTATGAATCACCATAAACATCGACTACGCCTAGATTTAGTGCCTGAATCAGGGCACCTAGATCATCGGCCACTAACTCTGTTCCGTACAGGTCGAAACGATCACCTAGCTCCTTGGCGCAGGCTGAAATCGTGTCGTCGTAGTCGCAATCCGCCGGGTTGGACTTGCCGGTGCCCCGCTGGTCGACTACCAAAAGCGCACGGTCAGCCAGAAGTGGTTGCAGCATCTCGGCATAAAGTTGGCCCGAGGCAATTGAGCCGTAGCCCGGACCCCCTTCGAGGCCAACGACAGCCGGCTTTGAAACCTTTCCAGATATCGGAAGTACCAAAGCAAATGCCAAATCAAAACTACCTAGTGAATCATCGTTAG
>CAEZZA010000024.1_pt1 | contig 10329 bp, 9 predicted proteins | sample 7265981 | NCBI WGS metagenome assembly CAEZZA01 (sample SAMEA6813947, study PRJEB35770) | uncultured Actinomycetes bacterium | biome: Freshwater; feature: Freshwater reservoir; material: water | place: Czech Republic | collected 2016-08-15 | depth 30m m
GCTAGTGGAAATGACCGCGAAGTTGCCAAACTCGACGCGGCCATTGAGCAAACTACCGCGCTCCTAAGGGCTGCGCAGGCGGCGGCGAGTGAATTCGGGTCGCTCACGCACGCTGGCTAATTGCTAGGCTCAAACGCGATAGGCGTCGTATACGCCTTCAATGCCTCGGACCGCCTTGAGTACCGAACCTAAGTGCTTGGGGTCGGCCATTTCAAAGGTAAAACGCGAAAGCGCGATGCGATCGTGCGATGTCGTAACCGAGGCGCTCAGGATATTTACGTGGGTATCCGAGAGAGTTCGCGTTACGTCACTCAATAACCTCGCGCGGTCTAATGCTTCAACTTGAATGTTCACCAAGAAAACACTTGTCGCAGTTGGTGCCCAGGTGACTTCAACTATTCGTTCCGGCTCCCCTTGAAGTCCGGGGACATTCACGCAGTCATTACGGTGAACTGATACTCCCGAGCCACGAGTTACAAAACCAAGAATGGCATCCCCGGGCACCGGGGTGCAGCATTTCGCCAATTTGATCCAGACGTCATCCACGCCCTTGACGACAACCCCAACGTCACCCGAAGTTCGGGCACGCTGCCGTAAATTCGCCGGATTAACACCTTCAGCGGCATCGTCCGCCGCGCCATCGACACCGCCCGCTGCATCGACTAATCGTTGCACGATTGTGGCCGCAGAGATCCGGCCTTCACCCACCGATGCATAAAGGGCGCTTACATCGGTCTGGTGTAATCCTGCGGCAATATTCTGAAGCGACTGATTAGTCATTAGGCGTTGCAGTGGTAGGCCCTGCTTGCGCATTGCCCGCACAATTGCATCCTTGCCGGTTTCTACCGCCTCCTCACGCCGCTCCTTTGAGAACCACGCCTTGATCTTGCTTTTGGCTCGCGGAGAAGCGACGAATGAAACCCAGTCAAGACTTGGTCCGGCGCCCTCAGCTTTGGAAGTGAAAATCTCAACAACATCACCGTTATCTAACGTTGACTCGAGGGGCACCAATTTGCCGTTGACGCGCGCTCCGACACAGCGGTGGCCAACTTCGGTGTGCACTGAGTAGGCAAAGTCCACCGGGGTGGCCTTACTTGGTAATGCGACCACATCACCTTTCGGAGTGAATACAAAGACCTCAGAGGAGCTCAAGTCATAACGCAGGGAGTCCATGAATTCGTCGGGGTCTTCGGTTTCGCGCTGCCACTCCATCAACTGCCGCAGCCAACCAAAGTCATCAGGGCCGGATTTGCCACCAACATCTTGCTGCTTGTAACGCCAGTGAGCCGCGACGCCGAATTCAGCAGAGCGATGCATGTCTTGGGTTCGAATCTGCAACTCAACAGGCTTACCCTCAGGGCCAATTACCGTTGTATGCAACGACTGATACATATTGAACTTCGGCATTGCAATAAAATCCTTAAAGCGCCCTGGTACCGGACTCCACTTGGCGTGAATTACACCGAGTACCGCGTAGCAATCTCGCACACTTTCAACCAAAATTCGAACACCTAGCAGATCATAGATTTCCGCAAAATCACGACCGCGCACGATCATCTTTTGATAGACGGAGTAATAATGTTTCGGGCGTCCGCTCACTACGGCACGCAATTTCCCCTTGCGCAAATCTGCGTTGATTTCATCAATAATTACCGAAAGCAATTGATCTCGAGACGGCGCTCGCTGCCCTACGAGTTGCTCAATTTCGTCATACATCTTCGGGTGCATGGTGGCGAAGGCAAGGTCTTCGAGTTCCCACTTAACCGCATTTATGCCCAACCGATGCGCTAATGGGGCGTAGATCTCAAGGGTCTCGCGCGCCTTCTTCTGCTGCTTGTCTTCGGGCATAAATCGCAGGGTGCGCATATTGTGTAGGCGGTCGGCCAACTTGATGACCAGCACTCGGATGTCTCGCGCCATCGCGATGACCATTTTGCGGACGGTCTCAGAAGCAGACGAATCGCCATATTTGACCCGATCTAACTTGGTTACGCCATCTACCAATTGGGCGATTTCGTCGCCAAAATCCTCCCTTAGGGCATCTAACGAGTAACCAGTGTCCTCAACGGTGTCGTGCAGCAGCGCCGCCGCAAGGGTTGGTGCGGTCATACCTAGATCGGCCAGAATGGTGGCTACCGCCAAGGGGTGCGTGATGTACATCTCCCCCGACATGCGGGTTTGATCTCGGTGCAGATACTCAGCCATCTCATACGCACGCTCAACGATGCGAACATCTGATTTTGGGTGGTACTGGCGTAGCGTTCGAAATAGCGGCTCAAGTTCTGGGTGAGCACGGCGCTGGATCCCAGCCAGCCGGGCGACTCTGGACCGAAAGCCTGCAGACACAACCGTGACCGAAGCCGGCGGTGAGGCCAGCTCCGTGGTCAGCGGTGCTTCCTTGGCCACAGGCGCTCCCAATAGCAGTACATCTGAATGTACGTATTTATCCTTACGCGACGCCAGTCTACGGGTGCTATGCAGTAAGCAGCGCGTGCACGTTGACCCCGAGCTCCTCGAGCCTGCCGCGACCCCCCAGGACCGGGATTTCCATGACCAATATGACGGCGACAACTTCAGCACCGGTGCGTCGAATAAGGTCGATTCCAGCTGCCGCAGTACCTCCGGTAGCCAGCACATCATCAACGAGGACGACTCGACGCCCCTGGCCAAGTGCGTGGGTGTGCAATTGCAAAGTTGTGGATCCGTACTCCAAGTCGTAGGCAACCGAGTGGACCGGCCCGGGTAACTTGCCAGGCTTTCGGAGGGTGACGAACCCGGTATTACATGAATGCGCTAACGCGGCTCCGTATGGAAAGCCACGGGCCTCGATACCGGCGACATCATCAATTGCCTCCGAGCCCAACGTTTTCGCCATCTCCGCGACCACTAAGGCAAAGGTCACCGGGTCAGCCATCAAACCGGTCAAATCTTGAAAGGACACGCCGTCCTGCGGCCAATTATCAATTACTCGAATTTGTCTACGCAGTACATCCTCAACCGCTGGCTCGACTAGCGACACTTGGTCCGCAATCTATTTAGAGTTAGGACTTGGACCGACGTGAGCGGCTGACTCGCTTCGGTTGCTGCCGTGGCGCACCGTCAATGAGAGTTGTTATCTCACCAGTGCCAACAATATCTTCACCCTGCGCCTCACCGGTACGACTCTTGCTTGCCTGCGAACGTCGAGCGTTAACACGGTTACTGAGTGAGCGCATCTCCGGTTGATGCTCCTTCAATTGGGCAAGGAAGGGTGTCGCGATGAAGATAGATGAATAAGTGCCGGCAGCCATCCCAACCGCAAGAGCAACCGCTAGATCAAGCAAGGTGCCTGCACCTAGCAGCCCCGCCCCGATAATGATGATCGCAAGAACTGGCAATAGTGCGACGATTGAAGTATTGATACTTCGCACCAAAGTCTGGTTCAGGGCCAAGTTCGCTGCTTCGCTGTATGTCATGACAGATTGTCCAGCAATATTTCTGGTGTTCTCTTTGACCTTGTCAAAGACAACGACAGTGTCATATAGCGAGAACCCGAGGATAGTTAACAAACCAATTACGGTTGCCGGCGTAACTTCGAGCCCGGTGAGCGCGTAAATACCTATGGTAATAACCAAATCATGCGCCAGGGCAACGAGTGCCGCTACTGCCATCCGCCATTCAAAATATATCGAAAGAAATATCGATACCAGCAATAGGAAGACCACTAGGGCTTGGAGGGCCTTCTTCGATATCTCTGAGCCCCATGTCGGGCCAACCACCTGAACCTTGATTTCGCCTTTCGGTACCCCGCAAGTGTTTGCCAGCTCACCGGCCAGCACTGAACTTTCGTCAGCTGTCAACGACTCAGTTTGCACCCGAATCGTTCCATTTACCGCAGAGGTCACGATCGCCTGTGATCCGGTTTTCGACTCAGCTACCGCCCGGGCTTGCTCAACACTGCAAGTTGCGTTTGGAATCGCAAAGTCAGCTCCGCCTCGAAACTCAATACCCAGATTTAGGCCCCGAAAGACAAGCGCCCCAACAGATACCAAGAGAATGAGTGCCGAAATGACGTACCAAGTCCGCCTCCTGCCAACAAAGTTGAACGAAACCTGACCCCTATAGAGCCGTTGCGCAATCCCGATACGTCCGCTCATGGACTTGGCACCTCCACTGTCTCTTGGTCGGTGTTTTGTCGCCTGCGTGATTTGCTGACTACTTCACCAGCGAGACCGTGGCCGCTAACTCGGTCAGCGTCGAGTCCAGTCCAGCGTGAACCCTTCTGCATCCATCCAGTGCGCCCAAGAAGCACTACCAGTGGATGCGTGAACCAGAAGGCCACCAAGATATCGACTAGCGTTGTGAGCCCAAGGACGAACGCGAAACCGCGAACACTGCCAACTGACAGTAGATAAAGAACTACCGCTGCAAGCAAGGAGACAAAGTCTGCGGCCAAGAGGGTTCGCCGAGCCCGTACCCAACCACTCTCACAAGCCTGTCGAAGGGATCTACCTTCACGAATTTCATCGCGAATGCGCTCGAAGTAGACAATGAACGAATCCGCGGTAATACCGATTGCGACGATCGCGCCGGCAACCCCGGCAAGTGTTAGCGTCAACCCGATGGTCTTACTAAAGACCACGAACATCAAATAGGTGATCGCTCCGGCCATGATCAATGAAATGACGGCGACGATGCCAAGGGCGCGATAGTAAATCATCAGATAGATCATGACTAGAACAAGGCCAAGCAGCCCCGCGATGATGCCAGCACGCAACTGATCATTACCCACCGTCGGCGAAACACTGGTGATATCTACCGGATCCAGGGTTACTGGCAACGCACCGTACTTAAGTACATTGGCAAGATCATTTGCCTCCTGCGCGGTGAAGTTTCCTTCGATTTGCGCTTGGCCGCCGAGAATTGGTTCATTAAATCGAGGTGCCGAGACCACAACACCATCGAGCACAATCGCAAATGCATTACAGGGGCTCACCCCGGAACCGCAATCTTGTAGCGAAGACAATTTAGTCGAAGCCGCGGCTAAGGCCTTAGCGCCCTCGCTATCGAATTCTAGGGATACCACCCAACTACCCACCCCATTTTGCGGCAGGCCAGCGGTGGCGCCGGTGACATTGCTGCCCTTAATGAAGGCCGGCTCTAGGTTGTATTTAACTCCACCGTTGCGCTCGCAGGTACCGAGCCAAAGCGCCGGATCATCTGGGATACCACCGGTGTAGGCCTCCGGATTCGTGCAGTCCAAAGCCAAGACTTTGCCCTGGTAGGCCGGCGAGTTATCCGTCGACTGCACTAACGAGGTACCGGGTACAAAGGTCGTGGTCGGTGTAGGCGTTGGCGTTGGCGTTGCAGATCCACTGGCAGATCCACTAGCGGATCCACTAGCCGAAGCACTCGCTGACGGCTCGGGGGTCGGAGTTGCATTGATGTCGAATGGCTCTGGATTTAGCAGAGTATCGACGGGTCGAAAATCAAGTAGTGCGGTGCGCTTTACTAAATCGACGACCCGATCTTGTTCTGCACCGGGCACCGAGACAATTATTGCGGCTCCGTTACCCGAGCCCTGCGTAGTAACTTCAGCCTCAGCCACACCAAGGCCATCAACGCGTTGGCGGATGATGGCGACGGTTTGCTGTAGTTGCTCATCAGTTATTTCAGCCCCCGCGGTGACCGGCTTGGGCACCAAAATAACCTGAGTACCACCCTGCAAGTCGAGTCCAAGGCGCACGGTATTTGGGGTACTCGGCCAAAATGCCCATGCTAATAGGCCGACTAAAACAATTAATAAGGCAATGAGCCCACGGGCGGGCCTGGAAGTTACCGGAGGAGCCACCTGAAGATAACCTAGACCGCCGGGCCCGATGCGCCGGGTGCTGCTGGCCCATCTGGAGTATCCAGAATTGGAACTTCAGCGGGAATCACTTTGGCGATGGCCGCCGGAAGCATCCGGATGATGACACCGGGTGAAATCTCGACTAGGACCTCGTCTCCATTAGAAACGACCGTGCCGAAGATTCCAGCGGTAGTCATGATGTTGGTACCTGGCCCCAAGGTGGCTAAAGTCTCGGCCTGTTTCTTCTGCTTAGCCTTAGCCGGGCGAATCATCAAAAAGTAGAAGACGACCGCGATTAAAACCAGCGGCAATATCGTAACGAGATCCACAACGCTCCTGACGAAAAGTTCGGACGAGCTCCAACGTGACTACTAATGCCAAAGCCGCAAAGTACGGCCACACGATGAGCCTACCGGTGCCCCCGTGGTTACCCCTAGGTGCCTAGATCCAGCACCCCCTGCGGCGGCAGTGGAGGATTCGCCCCGAGGTGCGACCAAGCCGCCGGTGCGGCTACTCGCCCACGCGGAGTGCGGATAATCATGCCCAAACGCGCCAGGAAAGGCTCGGCCACGGTTTCAATAGTTTCGGGTTCTTCACCAACCGCAACCGCCAACGTCGAAAGTCCCACGGGACCGCCCCCAAAGCGGTTAATGAGGACATCGAGCACCGCCCGGTCAATTCGATCCAGTCCGAGTTCATCGACCTCGTAAAGTTCAAGGGCGGCCCGGGCGGTCGCGTGGTCAACGACCCCGTTTCCGTGCACCTGCGCAAAGTCGCGCACCCGCCGCAGCAACCTATTTGCAATTCGGGGGGTTCCCCGGCACCTGCCCGCAATTTCAACGGCACCATCGTCATGTAGTGGCACCTCAAGTAGTGCCGCCGAACGCCGCAGGATGATTTCAAGATCGGGGGGGTCGTAGAAATCAAGATGGGCGGTGAACCCGAATCGATCACGCAGCGGGCTTGGCAGTAAGCCAGCACGTGTAGTGGCACCGACCAAAGTGAAGGGCGAAATCTCGAGCGGGATTGCGGTGGCGCCAGGCCCCTTGCCAACGATCACGTCAACCCGGAAATCCTCCATTGCCAAATAGAGCATCTCTTCGGCAGCGCGCGCCGTACGGTGAATTTCATCAAGAAAGAGCACCTCGCCAGGTTGCAGGCTCGCTAGTACAGCCGCAACATCACCAGCATGTTGCAAGGCTGGGCCAGAAGTGATGCGCAGTGGTGCTTGCAACTCGGCGGCAATAATGCAGGCCAAGGTGGTCTTACCTAGTCCAGGTGGGCCGCTGAGGAGCACATGATCAGCTGCCCGGCCGCGCCGGCGAGCCGCCTCCAGCACTAAACCCAGTTGCGATTTGACCCGCTCCTGCCCCACAAAATCCTGAAGCGAAGTTGGCCGCAAAGCACCTTCAATCGCAGCATCATTTGGATCCGAAGCCGCGTCGGTAACCCTTTCCGTCATGACCGATCCAAGGATTGCAAGGCAGCCTTTAGCAGTACCGCAATATCCGGGTCCGCCATCTCCGCCGCAATAGGAGTTACTGCGCTGACAGCAGCATCAGCTTCACGCTGCGACCAACCCAACGACATCAGGCCAGCGCTAACGGCCCCTTGCCAGCCAGCCGGGGACTTTGATCCAGTAGCAATAGGCGCGGTACCAGTTGGTAGCCCAATGCGGCCCTTTAGTTCTAGCACCAATCGAGCCGCACCCTTTTGACCAACTCCGGGTACTTTGGTCAAAGTCGCATAGTCATTTCGAGCCACCGCTGCGCGAAGTTCATCAGGAGACAAAGTCGAAAGTATCGCTAAGGCCAATCGGGGGCCCACGCCACTGATCGTCTGAACCAACTCAAAGACTGCACGCTCATCGGTGCCGAGGAAGCCAAATAAAGTCAAGGAGTCCTCGCGGACGATCATTGCGGTCACCAGCTCAACGCGATCCCCAACTCGTAAACCCAATGCCGTAGCAGGGGTGCACGATGCGGTTACCCCCATCGGCCCGATGTCGACAACCACGTAATCCGGCCCGACTAGATGAACCACACCACGTAGGAAGGCGATCATCTGGCGCCAACTGAAGTCGCTGCGGCCGCAATCGCATCACTGATGCGCCGTTGCGCCGCACCCCGCCAAATTTGGCAGACAGCAATTGCTACCGCATCTGCCGCATCGGCTGGTTTCGGGGCCAGCGAGAGACCTAAAATTCGGGTAACCATTGCGGTGACCTGTGTTTTGTCGGCGCGTCCGCTACCGGTGACCGCGGCCTTAACTTCAGTGGGGGTGTGCATCGCGACCGGAATACCACGACGCCCAGCAATCACGAGCGCCATGGCCGCAGCCTGTGCCGTACCCATCGCCGAGCGCACGTTGTGCTGGCTAAATACGCGCTCGATGGCGATCACTTCTGGGTCAAATTGGTCAACTAACTCTTCGATCCCCCGCTCAATGCTGGCCAACCGCGACTCCAGAGGGGCTTGAGGAGAGGTTACGAGCACCCCAATATGAACCGCGGTCAGGGTGCGCCCGGCTGCACCCTCAATGACCGCAACTCCGCACCGGGTCAGGCCAGGGTCGACGCCCAACACGCGCATAACTACCCCTTTCACCATCCGAACAGGTGTTCGTACGACACTAACGTGAGGGGCCGACAGATTGCTGGAATAAGGCGTTGGGCGCGGCGTATTGTTAGCACGAGACCACTAAGTCGCGGACCTCACTACGTCTCCGGCAACCTCGGCGAACCCCGAGCGTAGGTCTTCGACTAGTTCGTCAAGATCTGGTACCGCCCGGTCATCGGCTGAAATCCCGACATAAGCAGTACCGTCATAGGTCACCATAGTGACGTTCACAGCGGCCCCAATCGTTGCCACCAGCGGATAGGCCGCCAACATCTTGGCCCCGGCTAGATATAGCGGCACCGGCGGGCCGGGCACATTACTTGCGGTTACGTCACTGGATTGGGCCGCTTGGGCCAGCAACGGGACGGGTACGAGCCAACTTACCTCCGCCAACGGATCGGCCAGTCGCAGTGCAGGCTCCTCGCGCCAGTTAGCGACCAAGGCATGCGCCGCGCTCATTCGTTCACCAACGGTGAGTCCGGCAATGGGGAACGGAAATCTAGCGATACTGACCGCATTTGACGCTTGTCCGCTGCGATCGCCCGGGTCACCACGCAGACTTATGGGCACATTGATGCGAAGTTCATCAACTACTACCCCATGACGACGATGGTAGATATCAAAACCCCCGGCTAGTGCAGCTAGAAAAGCGTCGTTAACACTTAAACCACGCGACTTCGCAGCTCCGCGAAGTGCCGCGAAAGGCAGATTAAAGGCGGCGAAGCGGTAGGTAGTGCCGCGACCGGCCATTACCGGTGACATTGGACCATCACTTACGGCCGTGAATCGGCCAATTGACGAAGCGGTATTCCACAGCCGAGACCAAGTTTGTGTGGGATCAATGACGCTACCTCGCGCCAGACCAATTGCTCCGCGCACCGAACTAACCGCGAGTTCGGCTCCCCATTTGATGTTGTCGGTGAGATTAGCAATCGTGACATCCACAACTGAAACCTCCTCTGAATCGGGCGCCGGCGGTGGCACGGGCTCATCAGGATTTGTTTCCTCACTCAGTTCAAATAATGAAAGTGCAATCATTACGGTCGCTGCACCATCTGCAATAGAGTGATGAAGCTTCAACAAGAACGCCGACTGCCCTCCCGGAAGCCCCTCAATAAGAGCTGCTTCCCAAAGAGGACGGTTGTGGTCAAAATCAGTCAAACTCATGCGGCGGGCATCATCAAGTAGACCTTGCCAGCCAGCATCTTCCGGCAACCGATACCTACGCACATGCACATCAAGGTCAAAATCTGGATCTACGGCCAACCTCGGCGCGGAAAACCCCGAAGCTCCATAGAGAGGGCGCTTACGGAGTGCAGGCACGAACATCGTCAGTCGATTAAGTCGCGCGTGTAAACGACCCCAGTCAGGAGCGCTGTCTAAAACTGCGAGTGCAATTACCGTCGAACGCAGTTTTGGGTCTGCGCTGGCAGTGCGAAACGTTGCAGCGTCCCAACCACGTAATTGGGTACCGACTCCAAATTTCGCATAAGCCATCTATTCGACCGATGCCATGATGTCATCGCTAACATCAAAGTTTGCGTACACATTTTGCACATCATCGCTATCTTCAAGAACGTCAATCAGCTTGAATACTTTGCGGGCACCTTCTTCGTCCAATTCAACCGTGACGCTTGGAAGAAATGTAGCCTCGGCAGATTCATAGTCCAAACCAGCACTTTGTAATGCAGTGCGAACCGCAACCACGTCGGTTGCCTCACTGACAACTTCAAAGGACTCCCCCAAGTCGTTGACTTCTTCGGCCCCGGCATCAAGTACCGCACTCAGAATCTCGTCTTCGGTAAGTCCTTCAGTTTTTGGCACAATTACGACGCCTTTACGGGCGAATAGATATGAAACCGAGCCGGGGTCGGCCATCGA
>CAEZZA010000026.1_pt1 | contig 9881 bp, 7 predicted proteins | sample 7265981 | NCBI WGS metagenome assembly CAEZZA01 (sample SAMEA6813947, study PRJEB35770) | uncultured Actinomycetes bacterium | biome: Freshwater; feature: Freshwater reservoir; material: water | place: Czech Republic | collected 2016-08-15 | depth 30m m
GGTTAGCCTGCTGGCGGGCTGCTATCGCGGTTTCTGCAGGGCCAAGTGCGACACCGGTATTAGCGCGGGTGCGCGAGTTACTAAGTGACGATATGCAAACTCACACGGCGCTTGAGTCAATCGATCATTGGGCGAACGAGGCGATCACCAACGGCGGTAACGATAAGGGTGCGCCCTCGCAAGTTGCGAAACTCTGCGATGCGTTGCTCGGGGTCCGCCTAACTTGAGGTCTTCTCGTCGTGCCCACCAAATTCTTTACGCATCGCACTGAGTATTTTGTTTGCGAATAGGGCTGAACCTTGCGATTCGAAACGCTCGTAGACCGAGGCGGCCAACACCGGTGTCGGTACGCCTTCCTCGATACCGGCGATCAGGGTCCAGCGGCCTTCGCCACTATCAGAGACTCGGCCGCCAAACTCTGCTAGTTCGGGGGATGCCTGTAGGGCCTCGGCTGTTAGATCTAGTAACCACGACTCAACAACGCTGCCACGGCGCCAAAGCTCAGCAACCGCAGGTACGTCGATCTCGTATTGGTAGAACTGCGGATCGCTCAAAGGTGCGGTTTCGGCATCTTGATCGCGCTGTCCCAAGCCGACATTGGCGTGCTTCAGCACATTTAGTCCTTCAGCGTAGGCGGCCATCAACCCGTACTCGATACCGTTGTGCACCATCTTGACGAAGTGCCCGGCGCCACCAGGGCCGCAGTGCAGCCAGCCACACTCCTGCGGGGTCGGATCCCCGCTGATACCCGGGGTTCGGGGCGCGGCCTCGAAACCGGGGGCGATGGCGTTCCAGAGGGGAGTAAGGCGGGAGACACTTGGCTTAGGCCCGCCGATCATCAGGCAAAACCCTCGATCAAGGCCCCAAACTCCACCGGATGTTCCGACATCTAGGTAGTCGATACCTTTTTGTGCACAGAGTTCACCGCGGCGGATATCGTCGCGGTAGTACGAGTTACCACCGTCGATAATCGCATCACCGGGCTCAAGAAGCCCGGCTAATTCAGTCACCACCTGTTCGGTAATCGCACCAGCGGGCACCATGACCCAGACCGCACGTGGAGTAGGAAGCGCTGTTACCAGCGCACTCAAGGAGTCGGCCCCGGTGGCACCCTGCGCGACTAGCGCGGCAACGGCTGCGGGTGCAGGGTCATAAACCACCGCCTCGAGGCCGGCGCGCATGGCACGCTGGACGAGTCCGTTGCCCATTCGGCCTAAGCCGACCATGCCAAATGTCAAGCCTTTGCCGATATCTGACATCTTGACTCCTCAATTAGGTGGGCGAGTTCGCCCAGGTGAACGCTAGTGGAAGGCTTGTCACATGACACCGGACCCTTCAGCTAACCGAATCTGGACAACACTAACCGCGGCCGCGGTGGGCCTGCCAGATATTCGGTCGCTGCTAGACGCTGATCCAGATCGGCCGATTCATTCAACCGTCAACGCCGCGGGAATAACTTTTGACTACTCACGCCAACGCATTACCCCTGAGGTGCTCGATTCACTAATCACGTTGGCGGATGAGCAAGGTGTCTTCAATCGACGTGCCGCTATGTTTGCCGGAGAACATATCAACGCCACCGAAGACCGCGCCGTTCTGCATACCGCATTGCGCCTTCCACGCAATGCAAGCCTCGAAGTCGATGGGGTCAATGTCGTAGCCGAGGTACATGAAGTCCTTGATCGAATGGGGAGCTTCGCCAAGGCCGTGCGAAATGGTGAATGGCGCGGCGCAACCGGTAAGCGCATCAACGCCGTGGTGAACATCGGCATCGGAGGATCAGATCTTGGGCCAGCGATGGCCTACGAAGCGCTACGCAACTACTCAAAACGCGAACTCACGTTTCGTTTCGTTTCGAACGTTGACCCAACCGATTTGACTGAAGCAATTTGCGACCTTGACCCTGCGCGCACCTTGTTTGTGATTTCATCTAAGACTTTCTCCACCTTGGAGACGATGACCAACGGGCAGGCAGCGCGCACATGGCTGGTGGCAGCACTTGGTGAGAAGGCTGTTGCTAAGCACTTCGTTGCGGTCTCCACGAATACCGAGCTAGTTGAGGCCTTCGGCATCGACCGCGCCAATATGTTCGGTTTTTGGGACTGGGTTGGGGGGCGATACTCCATGGATGGAGCGATCGGCCTGTCAACGATGATTGCGATTGGGCCCAAGGGATTCGCCGCCATGCTTGCTGGTTTCCACGCCATGGACACTCATTTTGAAACCGAACCACCAGCCCGCAATTTGCCCGTACTCATGGGCCTGCTCGCCGTGTGGAATCGCAATTTCCTAAATATCAGTACGAATGCGGTCTTGCCGTACTCGCAATATCTATCGCGTTTTCCGGCCTACTTGCAACAGTTGACTATGGAAAGTAACGGTAAGAGCGTTCGCTTAGACGGTTCGGCAGTTACGTATGAAACCGGAGCCATCGTCTGGGGTGAGCCAGGCACTAATGGTCAGCACTCGTTTTACCAGATGATTCACCAAGGTACGAGCCCGGTGGCCTGCGACATTATCGTTATCTCGAAGAGCCGCAATCCACTTGGTGATCAACAAAATATTCTCATTGCGAATGCTCTGGCACAAGCAGCTGTGCTCTCACGCGGCCGGTCCCTTGATGAAGTTACCGCAGATGGAACTGATCCGGCATTGGCTCCGCACAAGGTTATGCCAGGTAATCGGCCGACCACGGTGATCTCCGCGGCACAGCTTGACCCGTTCACCCTGGGCGCCCTTATTGCGCTGTATGAGCACAGTGTGTTTATTCAAGGTGCGCTTTGGGGTATCAACTCATTTGATCAATGGGGTGTCGAGCTCGGCAAGAAAGTGGCCTTGGGAATTTTGGCAGTAATAGATGGCCAAGCCGACGCGGGAACTCTTGATCTGGCTACGAGTCATTCGATTTCAGTTATCGCCCAGCAAAGTTCCAATTAGCGGTCTTCGGCTCCGCGCCTACGTAAGTATTTTTCAAACTCGCGCGCAATAGCCTCGCCACTAGCTTCAGGCAGGTCGGCGGTATCGCGGGCTTCTTCAAGTTGAGTGACGTATTCGCCTACTTCGTCGTCCTCTGCGGCCAGTTCATCGACGCCAATTTCCCAGGCCCGTGACTCTTCAACCAAATTACCAAGTGGCACGGGGATATCAAGGAGATCCTCGACGCGGCGAACGAGAGCGAGGGTGGCTTTCGGGCATGGGGGCTGCGCCACATAGTGAGGAACCGCGGCCCAAAGTGAGACCGCCGGAATGCCAAAGCGCATGCACGCTTCCTGCAAGACCCCAACGATCCCGGTCGGTCCTTCATAATGTGAGGCCTCCAGCCCCAGCTCTGCTCCCACGCTGGCATCGGTTGAGGTGCCAGTAACCGGGACAGGACGGGTATGTGGAGTGTCGGAAAGGAGGGCCCCCAACGTAACGACCATGCTGACATCGAGTTCGGCGGCCAAACTCAAAATCTCGCGGACAAATTGCTGCCATTTCATGTTCGGCTCAATACCTTGAACCAAGATGATGTCTCGCGGTGCTAGCGGGATTCGCGCCACATATAGCCGGGTACTCGGCCACGTAAGTTGCCGAACCCCGGTTTCATCGGTTGAGATATGCGGACGGTTGACTTGATAGTCGTAGTACTCCTCAGAGTCCAAATCCGCCAGGGGCTGCGCATCCCAAACATCACAAAGATGGCTGATGGTGCCAGAAGCTGAATCCCCGGCGTCATTCCAACCCTCAAATGCGGCAACCAGAACGGGGTCAACCAACTCGGGTAGGTCGTCGAACTCGATCAACGAGATACCCCTTTCTGGATGGCCAACTGTTCGGTCTCGACCACGGTGTCAATGAGCCCGGCGACCATCGCTGGCCATTGCAAGGGTACGTCGTGGACTGCACCTTGCCAACGTTGGAGTCGAATGCTGGGGGTGGCGGCCACCCGCGCGAGCGCCCCCTTGGGTAGCTCCATGCCTTCACTTTCACATAGGACCGTCCAGATCGGGCAATCGATAGTTCTTAGGTCAAAGTCAACTGGGTAATCCAATAGCCCGGCAAGAACGCGCAGGTGGCGCTCAAGACCTATGGTGCTGCCAAACAGGCCTTCAGCCCTCGGACTAAATGTTGGTTCAAGTGCAGCGCGAGTCTCGTCGGACCACCAAGTGGCCATCGGCCCTGATTCGAGCATTTGCCAAAGCTCATTCGATGTCAGCGCCAATTGCGGTGGGTGCAGCTGTTCTAAAGTTGCCTCCCGCCCAATTGATTCTGCCAAATCCGCTGGACCCCAAAGCCCACCGTCGATAAGTGCAATTGCTCTGACTAAATCGGGGTATTCCGCTGCCGCGCTGATGGCGACCCATGCCCCCCATGAATGCCCAACCACAATTACCTGATCCCACCCCAGAGCAGTGCAGATCTCGGCCACGTCAAGGGCACAACGGGGGATAGTGAACTCTAAATTCAGTGGTACATCAGACCGACCGTGACCGCGTTGATCAAGTGCGGCCACTGTGCCGGATCTCATACGGTTAACTACCGGAGCCCAAAACTGGCCTTGCTGTGACAGCCCATGAAGTAGAAGTACTGGGATCTCAGATTCACTGGACGTCCGCCAAAGTCGAAGGGTCAGTTCAGCGCCGTCAGAAACTTCAATGACTTTTAGCTCCGGCGCCGACATGTTGTAAAGGCTACCGGGTAATGCTCGGTATGATTCGGCGATCATGATCGAAACTCTGCGACAAGCCCTCGCAACCCGTGTGGTGGTAGCCGATGGGGCAATGGGCACCATGTTGCAAGCGGCTGACCCAAGCCTTGATGACTTTCAGGGCTATGAGGGATGCAATGAGATATTGAATGTGACCCGCCCCGAGGTGGTTGCCAGCATCCACGATGAGTACTTCCAGGTTGGTGTTGACGCCGTCGAGACCAACACTTTTGGGGCGAACTTCGCGAACCTTGGCGAGTATGACATTTCAGATCGAATCTATGAATTAGCGCGGGCCGGAACCGAGATTGCGCGCGAAGTAGCCGACGGCTGGTCTACCCCCGATCGCCCACGCTGGGTGCTCGGCTCGGTGGGTCCGGGTACCAAACTTCCGTCCCTCGGACACGCGCCATTTGGGCTCTTGCGCGATGCGTACCAAACCCAAGCCGCAGCGCTGATTGACGGCGGCGCAGATGCGATTTTGATTGAAACCGCACAGGACTTGCTGCAAGCCAAGGCCGCGGTGATAGGTGCAAAGCGAGCAATAGCCGTAAGTGGCAAAGACATAGTCATGATTGCTCAAATGACAGTCGAAACCACCGGCACGATGCTGCTTGGCACTGAGATTGGTGCAGCGCTGACAGCCCTTGAGCCCCTTAAAATCGACATGATCGGCCTTAACTGCGCCACCGGGCCAACTGAGATGAGCGAGCACTTACGTACGCTCTCAAAGACCTCGCCGCTTTGGCTCTCGTGCATGCCGAATGCAGGGCTCCCCGTGTTGGCAGCAGGTGGTGCTCACTACCCGCTGTCACCTAGTGAGTTGGCCGACGCCCACGATACTTTCACGGCTGAATTCGGGCTTAATTTGGTCGGTGGTTGCTGTGGCACCACCCCCGAGCACCTACGGCACGTAGTAGATCGCGTCCGCGGCCGTGAACTCAAACCACGCAATCCGCATTTCGAAGCGAGCTCCTCTTCGCTTTATCAAGCGGTTCCCTTTCGACAAGACACCACCTACTTAACCATCGGTGAGCGCACAAATGCCAATGGTTCAAAGGCGTTTCGAGATGCAATGTTGGACGAGAATTGGGATAACTGCGTTGACATTGCACGAGCTCAAATCCGTGACGGGGCTCACGTCCTTGACGTCTGCATTGACTATGTTGGTCGTGACGGCGTAGCCGATATGAAGAATCTCGTTAGCCGATTCGCTACCGCTTCAACGCTGCCACTCATGCTCGACTCAACCGAGGCTGCGGTTGTTGAGGCGGGCCTCGAGATGCTAGGTGGGCGCGCCATTGTCAATTCGGTTAATTACGAGGATGGCGACGGACCAGAGTCCCGTTTTGGGAAAATCATGCCTCTAGTTCAAGAGCATGGCGCCTCGGTAGTGGCATTGACAATTGACGAAGAAGGTCAGGCCCGAACAGCTGAATGGAAGGTTCGAGTTGCCGACAGGCTAATCAAGGACCTTACCATCAATTGGGGGATGAGCGTTGAGTCGATCCTCGTCGACACGCTCACCTTTCCGATTGCTACAGGCCAAGAGGAAACTCGTCGTGACGGCATGGAAACCATTGAAGCAATAAGAACCCTGAAGACCATGTACCCAACAGTGCAGACCACCCTTGGGCTTTCCAACGTCTCCTTCGGCCTGAACCCGGCCGCACGACAGGTACTTAATTCGGTGTTCTTGCACGAGTGTGTTGAAGCGGGTTTGGATTCGGCAATTGTGCATGCGTCAAAGATCTTGCCAATGAGTCGCATCCCCGATGAGCAACGCGCCGTGGCCCTGGACCTGGTTTATGACCGCCGCCGCTACGACGAAAACAACGTGGTGAGCTACGACCCACTGCAGCGTTACTTAGAACTATTTGACGGGGTTGAGGCGAAGTCGAGCGCTGAGACCCGGGCCCAAGAGCTTGCTGCCTTGCCACTTTTTGAAAGACTTGAGCGCCGAATCATCGATGGTGAGAGAAACGGCCTCGAAGTTGATCTCGACGAAGCACTGCTTGATCGTCCGGCTTTAGAGATCGTCAACGACACCCTTCTTTCAGGGATGAAGACAGTCGGTGATTTATTTGCCTCGGGCGAGATGCAATTGCCATTCGTGCTGCAGAGTGCGGAAGTCATGAAGACCGCGGTTGCCTATCTTGAGCCCCACATGGATAAAGCTGATGAGTCGGGTAAAGGCACAATGGTGCTAGCGACCGTCAAGGGCGACGTGCACGACATCGGCAAGAACCTTGTAGACATCATTTTGACTAATAACGGTTACAACGTTGTCAATATCGGCATCAAACAACCAATCTCAGCCATTCTTGAGGCAGCTGACCAGAATTCGGCCGATGCAATTGGCATGAGTGGGTTGCTCGTGAAGAGCACTGTAATCATGCGTGAAAACCTTGAAGAGATGAATGCAAGAGGTATTGCCAATCGCTACCCGGTTCTTCTTGGTGGCGCGGCCCTCACCCGGGCCTATGTTGAACAAGATCTAGGTGACATTTACCAGGGCGATGTGCGCTATGCGCGAGACGCATTCGAAGGCCTACGGTTAATGGATTCGCTAATGGCGATCAAACGCGGCGAGGCGGGTGCGGTATTGCCGGCGCGCCGCGAACGCCGTGTTCAGCAGGTGGTTAAGCCAAAGACCACGGAGTTGGTCGATATGCCGGCGCGCTCTGATGTTGCCCGAGACGTTTCGATTCCCAAACCGCCGTTTTGGGGAAGCCGGGTAGTGCGCGGGGTAGCGCTATCCGACTACACCCCGTATCTAGATGAACGTGCGCTTTTTCTCGGCCAGTGGGGGCTGAAAGCCAGTCGCGGTGATGGTCCGTCTTATGCTGAACTCGCTGAGACCGAAGGTTTACCGAGACTTCGCTACTGGCTTGATCGCATTCCAACCGAAGCAATGATTGAGCCGGCTGTTGTTTATGGTTACTTCCCTTGCTACTCCGAAGGTGATGACCTAGTTGTGGTTTGGCACGAAGGTCCTGACGAGGGCAAAGAGCGGGTCCGGTTCACCTTCCCCAGGCAGCGGCGAGATCGTCATCTTTGCCTTTCGGATTTCTTCTGTGATCAGGCTTCGGGCCAACTCGACGTTGTCGCATTTCATGTAGTGACCATGGGCCAGGCGGCGTCAAATGCCACCGGCAAACTCTTCGCCGCCGACGCCTATCGCGACTACCTTGAGCTACATGGCTTGTCGGTGCAGTTAACCGAGGCGCTTGCTGAATTTTGGCATGCGCGCATTCGCGAAGAACTTAGCCTCTCAGCCGAAGATAACCCGGATATGGATGCGCTGATCTCCAAGCAGGGCTATCGCGGTTCGAGGTATTCATTTGGCTACCCAGCTTGCCCAGATCTGGAGCAACAAACCGAGATAGTCAAGCTTTTGGATCCAGCTCGCATTGGCGTTGAGCTTTCAGAAGAGTTCCAACTGCATCCCGAACAGTCAACCAGTGCGATCATCGTCCATCACCCAGAGGCCAAGTATTTCAATGCCACTTGAGTCACCTAGCGCGGTGCTCTTCGATATGGACGGCACCCTGCTCGACTCAGAGCCCCTTTGGCTAATTGCCGAGACCAAAACCATGCAAGCCATGGGAAGTGACTGGGATCAGAACGATCAAGAGCATTGCCTGGGCGGCCCTGTCGTGCGAGTTGTTGCACATATGCGCTCGAAGTTGGGTGCGGCTGCCGCCGAACAATTTGATAGCACTTGGGTTGAGGATTATCTGATGGCTCAGGTACTGGAGCAATATGGACTAGGCGACATTCCGTGGATGCCTGGTGCCCGCGATTTGGTTGCGAGCGCCCGCGCTTTGGAGTTACCGCTTGCACTTGTCACCAACTCACCGCGCGCCATAGTCGAGGGCGCGCACCGTGGCATCGTTGCTGATCTTGGATATGACCCTTTCGGCGTGCTTGTCGTAGGTGATGAGGTAGGCAAACCGAAACCGCATCCAGAGCCATTCCAAACTGCGGCCAAGCGGCTGAGGGCAACACCAAGTGACTGTCTCGCGGTTGAGGACTCCCCAACCGGGGTACTTGCTGCGATTGAAGCAGGGTGCCAAGTTGTCGCCATCGAGCACCTTACGCCGCTGACTCAGTTCGCCGCAGCCAGCCGGATTAAGAGTCTTGCTGGTCACAGTTTCGAAAGTCTTTGGAAACTTGCCACTTCGAAATGAGTTAAGTCGCGAGCCTGCCACGGGCGGGAGTTACCGCCCATGAATTCACTGGTGGGAGCGCCGGGGGAGTCCCTCCCCAAGCCGGGCACAGGTCTCGATAGCTGCACCAGTCACATAGTTTCGAAGTCGTGGGTGCGAAGACACCACTGGTTGCAGCTAAATTAATCGCCGCCCGCAATGCGAGGATCTTCGCCTCGGTGGCTTCCAGATCATTTTCGGTTGGCTCGTAGCGCAGTAGGCTCTTGCTGCCTAAATAGACCAATTGCAACATCTTCGGGATGACACCGGTAAGGCGCCACCAGGCGAGGGCGTAAAAGCGCATTTGGAACATCGCTTTGTCCTCATAACGTGCACTGGGGGCCCGACCGGTTTTGTAATCCACAATTCGAATATCACCAGCCGGGGTGCGATCCACCCGATCAATAAAGCCTCGGATGGTGAAATTATCGGTAATCTCGACCGAGATTCCGAACTCACGTTCATGGGGTTCGAGGCGCTGCGGGTTCTCCAAGCCAAAGTAACTATCAATTAAGGGTGCCGCCGGTGCGATTACCGCTGCGGCGACCAGAGCTGAAGGTGCATCCTCCGCGATTGACAACTCGGCCCGCAGTACCGCAGCGGATCCAGGCTCGGCGACTACTAGCTCCTCCCATGATCGTTCCAGCAACTTCGTTGCTTCCGCCACCGTGCGGTCGTGAACCGGTAGGTCAAATAGTAACTCCAGAGCTCGATGCACCATGGTTCCGCGCAACGCGGCCGGCGATGGCTTTTGCGGCAATAGGTCAATTGACCGAAATCTGAAGAGCAGTGGGCAGGTCATGAAGTCGCCTGCACGCGAGGGAGACAGGGAGGTGGGGTAGTCGGAGAGTGCACCGGCTCCCTGTACTTGTGTCATGGCCGCAGCCTAAGCCCAGGAGCACCTACTAGTGTTCGACGAATGGCACGCGCCCACGCACCGTTTTCAACCGAGCCAGTCTCGGTGACCAATAGCGCCCGCA
>CAEZZA010000029.1_pt1 | contig 9654 bp, 7 predicted proteins | sample 7265981 | NCBI WGS metagenome assembly CAEZZA01 (sample SAMEA6813947, study PRJEB35770) | uncultured Actinomycetes bacterium | biome: Freshwater; feature: Freshwater reservoir; material: water | place: Czech Republic | collected 2016-08-15 | depth 30m m
CAAGGGCATCAAGGGTTGTCGAACTTCGCAGCATGACGTCGCTTCGACCATGTACTAGCTGGAGCAATTGCACCGCGAACTCAACATCGCGCAGCCCACCCGGGCCTAGTTTCAACTCGCGCTCTCCGATTCGGGCAGGTACCTGTTCTTCCACCCTGCGGCGCATCGCCTGCACATCCGTCACAAATCCATCATGATCCGCAGCACTCCAGACGAAAGGCGCTACCGCATCCACATATCTGGCTCCGAGTTCGAGATCACCAGCCGAGGGCCGCGCCTTCAGTAAGGCCTGGTACTCCCATGTCTTTGCCCAGCGCTCGTAATAGTCAATGTGAGACTCAATAGTGCGCACGAGCGCACCTTGCTTGCCCTCAGGGCGCAGTGCCGGATCAACCTCCCAAATCGATCCTTCGGTGGTTACCGAGTTACACGCGCGCATCACGCCAATTGCCAAGTCTGTGGCGGTCTTCAATGCACCTTCTTCATCGCCCCCGCTGGCCTCGGCCACAAAAATTACATCAACATCACTTACATAATTCAACTCACGCCCACCGCATTTACCCATACCGATAATTGCGAACCGACAAGCTGGAGCACCCTCTGGTAACCCGGCCCGTGCAATCGCCAAAGCAGCCTCAAGGACGCCATCGGCTAGATCAGAGAGCCACGAAGCCACCGACTCCATCGGCGCCAAGCCCGCAAGATCTCTGGCCGCAATCCCCAAAAGATGAGAGCGGTAGGAAATACGCAATCGATTTAGAACTTCCGTGGACTGCCCATCAGCTATCGGTGCGGGCACCTTTGGGTCAGCTCCGACCGCCTGCAATAAGGAGGCCCGAACCTGACTTGCCGCCGGCGCCATCGCAAGTACCTCAGCGTCGGCCAGTATCGACCAATGCTCTGGGTGCCGGATGATGAATTCACCAAGTGCCTCTGACATACCAAGTACTTCGACCAGCCGGCCCAAAGTGTCACGATCGGCAACCAGCGTGGAAGAGATGCGACGGCGTTGCTGATCACTGCATGCTTCCATGAACCGAGTAATCAGTAGCAGCGCTTGATCCGGGTCTGCAGTCGCAGCGATCTGAGCCAAGAATCCACTCGCGTCCTCAAGGTGGCTCTCACTATCATCAATACCAATTTCGGCGAGTAACTCGACCAGAGCCGGGCTAGCCAACAGTCGGGCAGAGAGATCCAACTCGGTGAACCCCAAGCGGGCTAATTTCGCACCATCTGTTGTTGACCTACCACTTTCCATCAGCGTGAGCCGGGTGTCGCATATTGCCAAACTAGATCTGCCCAGGCCCGTGACATTGGCCGCCATGCTCTAATCAGGTCAGCCTCTGACTTACGAAACTGCTCACACTCCGCATCGAAATCGCAGCCAGACCGGTCGAGGACTTCGTCGGCGAGGCCCGCCCAACTGGCGAATGTGTCGGCATCGATTTCCGGATGCAACTGAAGCCCGTAGGAATTGTCACCAACTCGAAAACCTTGAACTCGGCACACGTCATTGGTCAGTAAGAGCACGCCATCATCTGGTAGCGCCACAATATGGTCTTGATGCCATTGACCGGCGGGGATGTCATCGCTGGGTGCTCCAACAGCACCGATCACCGGGTCTACTAAGCCTTCTAGGGTGCGAAAAACACTAACCACGCCGATCTCCGGAACCGGACCCAACTCGACGCGACCCCCGGTCGCAGTCGCCAGCAATTGCGCCCCAAGGCACAGGCCCAATACCGGGATACCGCGGTCGGTCGCATCAGCTATAAGCGCCCGCTCAGCAACCAGCCAAGGCGCTACGCCATCATCACCGGCACCCATCGCGCCGCCAAGGGCCAACACCCCGTGTACTCCCTGGGGTACAGCCGCCGGCACCTGCTCGCCGAAGCAGGCTTCGATGACCTGCACGGTGATGCCCGCCTCAGCCAACCACTGCCCGACCAATAGCGGTGGGTCGGTTTGATCATTCTGGATAGCCAGTACGACCGGATTTGGCCCCGTGCCGATATCAGTTCTCACAATCGTGGAAGGTAGCGGTCCAGTTCCCACTGCGTGACTTGGCGTCGGAAATCTTCCCATTCGGCCCGCTTATTACGCAGGAAGAAATCAAAGACATGCTCACCGAGAGTCTCAGCAACCAACTCTGAGCGCTCCATGATCTCGATTGCCTGATCGAGGCTAGAAGGCAGTGGCTTCATGCCCATCGCCTTGCGTTCAGACTCGCTCAAGCCCCAGACATCGTCCTCTGCACCATCCGGCAGCTCATAGCCTTCCTCAATACCTTTAAGCCCTGCCGCCAGAAGTAACGCCAACGCCAGATATGGGTTACAGGCACTATCCATAGATCGAAATTCGATTCGCGTGCTGTTGCCCTTGGCCGGCTTATACATAGGCACCCGGATCAAAGCTGAGCGATTGTTATGCCCCCAGCAGATCCACGATGGCGCCTCTGCTCCTCCGGCAAGTCGCTTATAGGAGTTAACCCACTGATTTGTTACCGCGGTGATCTCCGGCGCATGGGCAAGGAGTCCGGCGATAAATGACCGCGCGACTTTTGAGAGTTGATACTCAGCTCCCGCCTCGAAAAAGGCATTGCGGTCACCCTCGAAGAGTGAAAGGTGCGTGTGCATCCCTGAACCAGGGTGGTCGCGGAATGGCTTTGGCATGAACGAAGCAAAGAGACCTTGCTCCAATGCAACTTCTTGCATGACCAGACGAAATGTCATCAAGTTGTCGGCTGTTGTCAATGCATCGGCATATCTGAGGTCAATCTCCTGCTGGCCGGGCCCACCTTCATGATGGGAGTACTCGACTGAAATACCCATTGCTTCTAGCATCGTGATGGCTTGGCGGCGGAAGTCATGACCGACACCATTTGGCGCATTGTCGAAGTATCCGTATTGATCCACCGGGATCGGCGCCTGACCGGCGACCGGTGATTCTTTAAACAAGTAGAACTCAACCTCAGGGTGCGTATAGAAATTAAAACCTAGGTTGGCCGCCTTGGTGAGTGTGCGCTTAAGCACATAGCGCGGATCGGCGTATGACGCTGCGCCATCGGGTGTCAAGATGTCGCAGAACATTCGTGCGACACCAGGGCCATCACTACGCCACGGCAACAGGGCAAATGTTGCCGGGTCAGGCTTGGCCAACATATCCGACTCAGCTACCCGGGCAAAACCCTCGATCGCCGAACCGTCAAAGCCAATACCTTCGGCGAATGCACCTTCAAGTTCAGCCGGGGCAATGGCCACCGACTTCAAGGTGCCTAAAACGTCGGTGAACCACAACCGGACGAATCTGATATCACGCTCTTCTATCGTCCTGAGGACGAACTCCGCCTGCTTATCCATGTGCCCATAGTGGACTAGACCGTGTTACGAATGGGTTAAACCACCTCAAGTAGCCTGCTTCCATGAGTGTTATTCGTCTGGCCCTCGCCCAGGTGAACCCCAAAGTGGGCGATTTAGCGGCAAATGCCCTGCTAATCCGTGCCGCAGCCCAGCAAGCAGGCGCAGCCGGTGCTCATCTCATTGCCTTCCCTGAGATGGTGCTAACCGGCTATCCCGTCGAAGATCTCGCACTTCGGCCTGCCTTTCAAGCTGCCTCCCGCTCCGCCGTTGAGGCCTTGGCCCAAGACCTGCACTCAGACGGGCTCGATGAACTCATCGCCTTAGTCGGCTACCTTGACCACTTGGAGACAGGTCCCCAAGCAGCGGGGCCGCGTAATGCACCCATAAATGCGGTCGCAGTTTTACACCACGGCAAGGTGGTCGCTCGCTACACCAAGCATCACTTACCCAACTACGGCGTATTCGATGAAGCCAGGTATTTCATCCCCGGCACCGAGCCACTGCTCCTACGCCTGAACGAAAGCACTATTGCGATTGCTATTTGCGAAGACCTATGGCAAAGCGGCGGTCCGGTTACTTGGGCGCGTGAAAACCAGGCCGACCTGCTGCTAGTCATGAACGCGTCCCCGTATGAGCGCGATAAGGATGACGCCAGGTTGGAACTTTGCCAGTTGCGCGCAGTTGAAGCTGGCTGCGACCTCGCCTACGTAAACCTCATTGGCGGCCAGGATGAACTCGTATTCGATGGCGACTCAATGGTTGTCGATAAGCATGGCAACTTAGTAGCGCGGGCCCAGCAGTTTGAGCCCACCTTGCTAACGATTGATCTGGATTTATCTTCGAGCCCCGAACCGGTTTCGTGTATCACACTTGGCCCAATCACCTGGAAAGAAGGCATCACCTATCAACCTGCCATCGCACCACGCCTAGCTGAACCAGATGAGGTTTATCAAGCACTGTCCCTCGGCCTAGGTGATTACATAAAGAAGAACGGCTTTAAAAGTGTCATTCTCGGACTATCCGGAGGTATCGACTCGGCGCTGGTTGCCGCCTTGGCCTGCGACGCCATTGGAGCTGAGCATGTATTTGGAGTTTCCATGCCAAGCGTCTACTCATCGGAACATTCAAAGGATGACGCCAGCGACCTAGCAGCGCGCACCGGTCTTAATCTGCGCACGATCGCTATCGCCCCGATGGTTGACTCTTTTCAAGAGTCACTGCACTTGACCGGTCTTGCCGAAGAAAATCTGCAGGCCCGAGTTCGTGGCACCACCTTGATGGCACTTTCGAATCAAGAAGGCCACCTGGTGCTAACAACCGGCAATAAGAGTGAGCTTTCAGTTGGCTACTCGACTTTGTACGGTGATTCGGTTGGGGGTTTTGCGCCCATCAAGGATGTCCCAAAGCAGCTGGTCTGGGCTTTGGCCCGCTGGCGTAACGCCCAAGCCCTTAAACTCGGGAAGACAGCACCAATACCGGAGAACAGCATTGACAAGGAACCAAGTGCCGAACTTCGCCCTGATCAAAAAGATAGTGACTCACTACCTGATTACGAAGTTTTGGACGCACTGCTTGAGGCCTACGTTTCAGATGACATGGGTGCGAGCGAATTAGTTGCCGCTGGCTTTGAGCCCAGCCTGGTCGACCGGGTATTGCGCCTAACAGACGCCGCCGAGTATAAGCGTAGGCAGTCGCCCCCAGGCACCAAAATCTCGTTGCGGGCTTTTGGCCGCGATCGCCGACTGCCAATCACAAGTGGCTGGCGGGAGCCAAGCCAAGCCTGAGCACTTCGACTATCGAAGCAGTAGTGGCTGAACCATGGGCCGGTGTTAGGCGCAACATCTTCAACCACACCATCGGCCCGACCAGCAAGGCGATAGTGGCCTCAATATCTAGGTCACGCCGCAGTTGCCCCTGTGATACCCCCCGCTCCAAGTAGGTGCTCAGGCGAAGGTGGCGCGGACGAATAACTCGCTCCGCCACCATTTCCTGTAACTGGGGATGGCGTGAGCCTTCACTCAACACCCTGATCATGATGCGGCTTCTCAAAGAATCCGGTGAAGCCTCCCGAATCTCGTCTAATAACTGGGTGAGGACATCCCAGAAATCACCGTCGCTAGAGGCCTGCTGTACGTCCACGTCGAAATGCCTCATGGCGTGCGCGAGCAACTCATCTCGATTCGCGAAGCGTCGATAGATGGTCGCTTTACCAACTCCGGCGCGCGCTGCCACTGCCTCGATCGAGAAACGTTCGAAGCCCTCATCAGCAAACAGCTCTAACGCCGCGCTATCTATGGCTGCATCCGCGATGCAACTGCGCGGTCGACCCTTCACGCTCACGACCGTTGGCGTCGACACAGTTATGCCGGATCCTTGCTAGGTGGGTACTCACTTTCCGCCTGCTCGCGGTAACCCTTAGCCTCCAGCTGAACTAAGGCATCGGCGGGGTCTACCGGTGCCGGGGAATCACCCTTCTCAGTTTTCTTGGTGAGCGGGGTGATGTGGGGTAGGCCAAATCCGACTACGAGCGCAGCAACAATTACCACTATCACGCTAATCAACGAAGTCAGATGGCTGGCCGCCAAGAAATCAACGTACGCAGCCTCACGTACGGTATTAACTAAAGCAGCTGGTAACCCATTAGCCGTGGCTTGGTCAAGGACTCCCATGGTGGCGATCACCGACTCTGTTGCAGCCTGCTTGGCCGCCTCCGGAAATTCAGGGGGCATCTGAGTCAGCGAGTCCTTCAAATTTGCCGCGTACTGAGTGGCCAACACGGTGCCAACAATCGCGACACCTAGCGCTCCGCCGACCTGTCGAACGGTGTTCTGCACCGCGGAACCAGCACCGGCGCGCGCGAGCGGTAACACGTTTTGCATAACCGTGGAAGCCGGAGCGATGACGTTACCCATCCCGAACCCGAAAATGAAGAACACGACCAGCAGCATCCAAATAGGAGTGTCCAACTGCAAGAAAAGCAATCCAATTAGCGCCAGGGCAACAAGGATTAAGCCACCCGTAATCACCTTACGGTAACCAAAGCGAAGCACGGTCTTGGCGCTGCGTGGCGCGGCAATGATCTGCCCTAATGCGAATGGCACAAAGCACAGGCCCGCGATCAAAGTGTCGTAACCACGCAGGATTTGCAGGTAGAACGGCAAGGTGAAGGTGATGCCAGAGAGGGCGAAGAAGGCTAGTGAAACCGCTATCAAACTGACCGCATACCCCCGATTGCGAAATAGGGAGACATCAAAACTGGAATGGTCACTGCGTGCCTCTAGGAAAAGGAAGAGGGCAATGACCGCGATACCGCCCAATACCGGGATTACCACACCGGGATCAAGCCAGTTCTTGGTTGATGACGCGTGAATAATGCCGTAGATCAAAGCGGTCAGGCCGATAATAGAAAGCGCGAGGCCTTGCAGGTCCAGGCGCCGCGGATTTGGATCCTTAGTCTCGGGCACCACTCGAATTATCGCTATAACTCCAATGATGACAATCGGCACATTGATCAAGAACACCGAGCCCCAGTCGTTACCGGTCAACCAATTGGACCACTGCGGATGCTGCAGCAGCACCCCGCCGAGAATTGGGCCAAGTGCCACGGCCGCACCCACCGCACCGGCCCAAGCACCGATGGCCTTCCCCCGCTCATGCGGAGGGAAGACGACGGTGATGATGGCCAATGTTGTTGGTAGCACCGCAGCACCACCAATGCCCATCAGTGCTCTGAAGCCAATGAGCATGCCAGAGGAAACCGAAAATGCACATACCGCCGAAGCTGCTGCAAAAAGAATCAAGCCGATGATCAGGATTTTCTTTCGCCCTAGGCGGTCACCGAGCACACCCCAGGTGAAAAGCAAAGCGGCAAAGGCCAAGATATAGGAGTCGACCGCCCAAACGAGCTCACCTTGGCTGGCCTGTAGGTCGCGCTGGATGGTCGGCAAAGCAATATTCAAAATGGTGTTGTCTAGCACCACAACTAGCAGGCTGACCACCAGCACACCAAGAATTGCCCAGCGCCGCGGATGCCCCTCGCCCGATGTCATCCACGCCTCGTTGGCCTTGGCTTGCACTGGCATTAGAGCTCCTTATTGATTATCGGCTACCAATTCTAATTCGAAACGCCACCGTATCGTATTTGAATTCGGGGCGCCAATCAACAAATCGAGTCACTCCATGCCATGCTTATCCCGTCCGGGGACTCCGTGGGGAGCCTCGAGATTGGAGCGCATCATGGATACAACGCGCACGCCCATCGTGAGCAGTGCAACTCAGCAGCCCATTTACGGATCTGATCCACATCGGCGCATCACTATGCGAGATCTCCAGGTGGCAACCGACAAAGGCCAGCGTTGGCCGATGGTCACCTCTTATGACGCGCTATCGGCTGGCGTGTTCGATGACGCCGGAATCCCCGCGCTACTAGTTGGCGACTCCGCAGCCATGGTGGTTTTTGGTCATGAAACAACTATCTCGGTGAGCGTCGAAGAACTGGTCATGCTGGTTCGCGCTGTAGTCAGGGGATCTAAACGCGCCCTAGTGATAGCCGACCTGCCATTTGGCAGCTACCAAGCCTCGCCGGCTCAAGCTCTGGAGACTGCGGTTTACTTCATGCAAAAGGGCGGCGCACATGCGGTCAAGCTCGAGGGTGGCGCCGCGGTGCTCCCCCAGATTGAGCTACTGGCAAACTCTGGAATATCAGTGATAGGACATTTGGGCCTAACCCCCCAGTCGGTCAATCTGCTCGGTGGCTATCGGGTTCAGGGCCGGGGCGAAAGTGGCGAAACGCTGCTGCGCGACGCCAAGGCCATGCAGGCCGCCGGAGCTACCGCAGTGGTTCTAGAACTGGTGCCGGCTGATCTTGCCGCTCGAGTAAGTGAAGTGCTGACGATTCCGACAATTGGTATCGGAGCCGGACCACATACCGATGCTCAGGTAATCGTTTGGCAAGATCTCGTCGGCTTAACGGCCGGTCCGGCACCTAAGTTCGTCAAGCGCTATGCCGATCTGCGAACAATCATGACCGAAGCGGTAAGTGATTGGGCAGCTGATGTCGCCAGTGGCGCTTATCCGGCCGATGCGCACACCTATAAGTAGGAGCTCATACGTCGGTGATGCGAACCCCGGTGTGCGCTTTGTAGCGACGATTCATCGCGATCAGGTTTGCGGTCAGCGCCTCAACCTGATGACAGTTACGCAATCGGCCCGCAAATATCCCTCGCATACCAGGGATGCGGTTTGCTAAAGCTTGCACAATGTCGGTGGCGGCGCGGTCATCACCAAGCACCAACACATCGGTATCAATTGAGTCCACGGTTTCATCCAGAAGCAGTACCGCCGAGATGTGATGGAAAGCTCCAACCACCTGGCTATCAGGTAGCAAGATAGCGGCCTGCTGCGCGGCTGACCCTTCATCCACGGCTATGGCAAACGCCCCTTGCTTATCAAACCCGAGCGGATTTACACAGTCAATTAGGATTTTCCCGACCAATTCGGCCCGCAGTGAAGCCAGTAACTCCCCATGACCATCCCAGGGGATCGCCGCGATAATTACGTCCGATGTAGCAGCACATTCTTGGTTACTGGCACCGGTAACGCCATTACCCAAACTCGCCGCAGAGTCTTGTGCACGGGTAGCATCACGTGAACCAAGGACTACTTGGTGACCAGCCATCGCCAACCGCCGCGCGAGACCTCGTCCTTGCTCACCGGTTCCACCGAGTACACCAATACGTAAATTGGTTACGTCAGGAAGTATGCGTGGGTCAGGAGTTACTACTGCATCAGTCATAGTGCGAAATAATGCCAGATGTTTCAAATAAGGACCAATCGGGGCTAGCTAAATGTGTTGTTGTCCAAGAAAAAAAGTGCATCGCATAGCACGCGCGCGACACGAAATGACACACCGACATGAAAATGCACGAATTTCACCATGTTTTCTGTCAGAGTTGCACTGCAGGTTCCTGCAACAGAGCCGGGACCTACGACACGGGAGGCAAACGTGGCGGCAGTAAAGAAGGCGGCCAAGAAGGCGCCGGCAAAGAAGGCAGTACGCAAGGTAGCCAAGAAGGCTGTAAAGCGCCCAGCAAAGAAGGCAGCAAAGCGCCCAGCAAAGAAGGCTGCAAAGAAGGCAGCAAAGCGCCCAGCGAAGAAGGCTGCAAAGCGCCCAGCAAAGAAGGCTGCAAAGAAGGCAGCAAAGCGCCCAGCAAAGAAGGCCGCAAAGCGCCCAGCAAAGAAGGTCGCTAGGAAGGCTGCAAAGCGTCCAGCAAAGAAGGTCGCGAAGAAGGCCTAG
>CAEZZA010000031.1_pt1 | contig 8861 bp, 10 predicted proteins | sample 7265981 | NCBI WGS metagenome assembly CAEZZA01 (sample SAMEA6813947, study PRJEB35770) | uncultured Actinomycetes bacterium | biome: Freshwater; feature: Freshwater reservoir; material: water | place: Czech Republic | collected 2016-08-15 | depth 30m m
ATGGCGGAACCTCATTTCGCAGTGGAGCGCGCTTTGGGCCGCAGGCAATGCGGGCAACGTGCTACCTGCCACATGACGGTAGCCGACCATCCCTAGCTATGCGCGTTGACGGCCTCGCGGATATGAAAGTTGTCGATGCGGGTGATGTTGAGATGTACAGCGGCGACGCAGCCACTGCCTGCGCATCACTCGAGGCGGAAGTTGAGAAGGTCGCGAAGACCGGTGCCATCCCAATCATCTTGGGTGGTGACCACACGATTACGTGGCCAGATGTTACCGGTGTCGCGCGGGCGCGCGGCTGGGGCAAGGTCGCGATCATTCACTTCGACGCCCATGCCGATACCGGAGATACCTGTTTTGGTTCGTTGATCGGCCATGGGCAACCAATGCGCCGCCTAATTGAATCTGGTGCGGCGCGTGGTGATCGATTCTTACAAATAGGTTTACGCGGATATTGGCCAGAACCAGAGACCTTGCAGTGGATGGCCGAGCAAGGTATGCGCTCTTATGAAATGACTGAAATTGTGGAGCGCGGACTCGGAGAGGTACTTACCGAAGTCTTCGCCATCGCTCTAGATGAATGCGACGGAGTATTTTTGAGCATTGATATTGACGTTTGTGATCCTGGCCACGCACCTGGTACCGGCACCCCAGAACCCGGCGGACTCACAGCCCGTGAGCTACTTGACGCGGTTCGGCGTATTTGTTACGAGTTACCGGTAGTCGGGATGGATGTGGTCGAAGTATCTCCACCCTTTGACCATGCCGACATCACGGTCATGCTGGGTAACCGCGTTGTCCTCGAAGCGCTATCGGCGATTGCGCGGCGCCGCCAAGATCTCCGTGATGGTACGAAATGGGATCCGCGGCAGCCATTGCTTGCCGACCGAGTCGCCGGAGAGTAATCATGCTAGTGCTGGCTATCGGGTCAGGTGGTGTCGGCACATCCGCCGCACTGATTGCCAAGCGGCGAGAGTTCTTTGAGTTATGGGTTTGCGCCGACTACGACAGCATGGCATCACCCACGTGTTGAACGTCATCGACCCGCGCTACGTGATGCCAATATTCGACGGAGCATTTGCGGCCGGAGCGAACTACCTTGATACGGCTATGAGTCTTTCGCGGCCGCATCCCACCCTGCCGCATGAACAAGTTGGGGTTATCTGATGTTTTCGCCAGGTATGCGGCAGATCACCTATTTAGTGAGCCTGAGGTCTTCGAATTCCCGGAAGGTATCGGGCCGGTTGAGTGTGTCAACGTAGAGCATGAGGAAGTCCTGCTCGTGCCGCGCTGGATAAAGTGCAAGCGGGTTACTTTCAAATACGGGCTCGGCGACGAATTCATCGAAGTGCTTAAGACTCTGCACAAACTTGGTTTGGATAGCACTAAACCGGTAAATGTCAAGGGCGTGCCTATTAGCCCGCGCGATTTGGTTGCTGCTGCATTACCGGATCCAGCGACCCTAGGTGAAAAAATGAGTGGTAAAACCTGTGCGGGCACCTGGGTTAAGGGCTACGGCTTAGACGGTAAGCCAAAGTCGGTTTATCTCTATCACGTTTTGGACAACGAATGGTCGATGCGTGAATACGGAGTGCAAGCGGTCGTTTGGCAAACAGCCATGAATCCGGTGATCGCGCTGGAGTTGCTTGCAACTAAAGCGTGGCAGGGTAGCGGCGTGCTAGGCCCCGAGGCTTTTGACTCTGTCAAGTACCTAGATCTAATGGAATCGGGCTACGGGCAGAAATTCGGGCTCCGAATCGATTACTAGCAAAAAGCTAGCTAGTTACTTCAAAGCCGCTGGCAATTACCTCGAGTGCCTCTTCGAGAAGATGCATCGGCATGGTTAATGGCGGTAGGAAACGCACAACGTTCGAGTAGGTACCGGTAGTCAAAACCATTACCCCTTGGCCATGGCAGTATTTCGCAACCGCGCTGGTGCGCTCGGGATCTGGATCCATGGTGCCAGGCTTGATCAGTTCGATCGCGAGCATTGCTCCACGACCTCGAATATCACCGATGGTCGGGTGATTTACCTGCATCGCAGCTAATGCGGGAAGCATCACGGCTTCAATGGCACGCGCGCGACCGCAGGCGTCTTCTTCTTCCATCCACCGAATTGCTCCGAGGGCTGCCGCGCACGCAACAGGGCTGCCACCGTAGGTACCGCCGAGTCCACCGGCATGTACCGAATCCATGATGTCGGCACGGCCGGTAACTGCGGCAAGGGGGAGGCCACCTGCTATGCCTTTTGCAGTGGTTAGTAGATCGGGGACAACGCCTTCATAACTGCTGGCGAACCAATCGCCCGTGCGGCAAAATCCACTTTGAATTTCGTCGGCGATAAAGACGATGCCGTTCTCTTTCGCGAAAGTGGCCATTGCGGCAAAGTAGCCATCGCCTGGGACGATGAAACCGCCCTCGCCCTGTATCGGTTCAATGACAATTGCAGCAACGTTCGTAGCGCCGATTTCTTTGTCAATGCGGCTGATGGCGCGCTTTGCGATATCAAGTCCCGAAAGTGGTGCATCGCGGAATGGGTACGAAGTGGGTACGCGATAGATCTCAGACGCGAATGGGCCGAAGCCATTCTTGTAAGGCATGTTCTTCGCGGTCATCGCCATAGTGAGGTTGGTGCGGCCGTGGTAGCCGTGCTCAACGACAACTACTGCGGCTCGATTAGTAAATGTCCGGGCGATCTTGACGGCGTTTTCAACGGCCTCGGCTCCGGAGTTGAAAAGCGCTGAACGTTTGGCGTGATCGCCGGGAGTTAGGCGATTTAGTGCCTCGCACACTTCGACATAGCCGGAATATGGAGTCACCATGAAACAAGTGTGGGTGAATGCCGCAACCTGCTTTTGCACGTTCTCGACCACGAAGGGGTTGGCGTTGCCAACGGTGGTCACTGCTATACCCGAACCCATGTCGATCATGGAGTTACCGTCGACATCTTCGAGAACCCCGCCCCCGGCTTTGGTGATGAACACCGGAAGTGTGACGCCAACGCCTGCGGATACCGCCTCGGTCTTGCGGGAAAGTAGTTCCAATGACTTTGGCCCGGGGATATTGGTCACCAGCCGGCGTACTTGGGCCAGATCGTTGTCGGTTCGCTCGGTCGTGAGGGTCATGTTGCCTCCATAGTGGGCGTTTAAGTGAACTCTAGGCCAGTGCCGGGTTATTCGCCGGTATAGGGGGGCCATAGGTTTTACCCATGAGCATGAAGGATCTTCACACTCCACGTCACTGGCCATCATGGATCGCCGGCACCGCCTCGGATGCAGGCGAGCGCGCCGAGGTTACCCATCCAGGTGATGGGTCGGTTGTCGGTACTTACACGGTCCCCAATGCGGCCAGCGTCGAGGCCGCTATCGAGGGGGCGTGGCAAGTACGCCGCGAGGCTCAGCGCACCTCGGCCGCCCAACGTGCTGCGGCACTAACCCATGTCTCGCGACGGTTGGAGGAGCGCCTTGATGAAGTAGCTGCGTTAATTACGGCCGAAAACGGCAAGCCCATAACTTGGTCACGGGCGGAGGCTGGGCGCGCAGCATCGACATTTAGATGGGCAGCTGAGGAAGCTCGGCGATTCAACGGTGAGTTTCAGCGCCTCGATACCGAGGCGGCAACTGCTGGTCGAGCCGCGATCATCCGGCGTTTTCCGCACGGACCAGTCCTTGGTATTTCACCCTTCAACTTTCCGGTAAACCTCGTAGCCCATAAAGTCGCGCCCGCACTAGCAGTTGGTGCGCCGATAGTTGTGAAGCCGGCGCCAGCTACTCCGCTGGGTGCGTTACTTATTGGTGAACTTCTGGGTGAGACCGATTTACCACCGGGCATGTTCTCGGTTATCCCCGTAGGTAATGAGGTAGCGCCCGCCCTCGTGGCTGACCCGAGGCTACCGGTTATTTCGTTCACCGGCTCTGAGCCCGTGGGGTTTGCAATCCAACGTGAGGTGCCAAATAAGCACATTGTGCTCGAGCTTGGTGGCAATGCGGCGGCGATAATTTTGGGGGACTACAGCAGCGCTAAGGATTTAGAGTGGGCTGCGCGTCGAATCGCAATGTATGGAAATGCCCAGGCTGGGCAGACCTGTGTTTCCGTGCAACGGATCTTCGTTGAAGAGTCGGTTGCCGAAGCGTTCACCGAGCGGCTCATCGCGAATGTGCTGGCACTTGTCAGTGGCTCGCCATGGGATCCGGCTACCGAGGTTGGCCCGATGATTAGTGAAGCGGCCGCCGTGCGAGTAACGGAGTGGGTGAAAGAGGCGGTCGACGCCGGAGCCGAGGTACTCGCTGGGGGTTCGCGTAGCGGTACTTCGATTGAACCGACGCTTCTTTCCAATGTCGATCCCCGGGTCCGGGTGTCATGTGAAGAGGTTTTTGGCCCAGTAATGTCGATCCAAGTCATCAAGGATCTTGATGAAGGCATTGACCTAGTTAACGACTCAAGATTTGGCCTGCAAACCGGTCTTTTCACCCACAATATTCAAGAGATTTTCCGCGCGCACCGTGAACTTGAGGTGGGGGGCGTGATCATTGGTGATGCGCCAACATTCCGGGCCGACCAAATGCCATACGGAGGCATTAAGGCCTCGGGCGTTGGTCGCGAAGGGTTGCGCTCGGCGATGACCGACTTAACCCATGAGCGGGTCTTGGTCCTGACCGACCTCGCTCTCTAGAATTTTTGCGTCTAAGATCTCCCTATGACCAATCATCTGAATAATCATCACCGCGATACCGTAGCGGCCATATTCGCCCACCCGACCAGCCACAACATCAGGTGGGTTGATGTAGTGAGCCTGCTATCGGCGGTCGGTGAGGTCGAAGAAAAGCACGACGGCCGTTTTCGCATCACCGTCGGAACTGAGATTGAGGTCTTTGATCGCTCGCATAACAAAGACATCTCCATCGAGCAGGTAATCGATTTTCGCCGCATGCTTAAGAATGCCGGATACGGGCCGGATGCTCCGACCACTGTAAAGACTCCAGGCGAGGAAGATTAATCATGAGTATTTTAGTTGCGGCAATTGACTTTCACGAAACCCGGATCTGGGCAATTGATGCTGATCCAAAGGGCCGACCTGAGCGCATAGTGGCAGACGACCCTCAGGGTTATTTTCGTCACCTGCACGCGAAGGCGGGTAACCCTGATGGCACGTATCGCGATGATAATGACGAGTACTGGAAATCCTTGGCTGAGTACTTGGGTAAGTCTGAGGGTTTTCTACTACTAGGGCACGGCAACGGCAAAGCGAATGCGAGCCACCACTTCGTTGCATACGCCGAGAAGCACTTTTCGGACGTCGTCGCCAAGCTGGTCGCTGAAGTTCGTTGCGATATTGACGACTTAACTGACCGTCAAGTACTTCGCTTGGCTCAGCAGTACTTTGGGACCGAACCCGATCGCGATTTCGGGGATAGCCGCCGCGGCGAATAACGTGACCCGGCGCATCGTCATCTTGGGGAGTACTGGTTCGATTGGTACTCAAGCCCTAGATGTTGCCGCGCGCAACCCGGATCTTTTTAAGGTCGTGGGCTTGTCTTCAACCGGCGCAGACATTCCAAAATTGGTCCAACAGATACTTAATTTTGAAGTCGAGGCGGTTGCGGTCGCTCGGGCAACGACGGCGCAGGAGTTGCAACTAGCTCTTTATGCGCAAGCGCAGGAGCGTGGATATGCGGTAGGTGCTTTCAAGCTTCCGGCGATTTTGGCCGGGCCAACCGCGGCAGCGCAATTAGCGCAGTGGCCATGTGATGTGGTGCTTAACGGCATCGCGGGTGCGGCCGGGCTAGAGCCAACATTGTCTGCACTTAGTGCCGGCCATATTTTGGCCTTGGCAAATAAGGAGTCGCTGATAATTGGAGGCGCCCTGGTCAAAAATCTGGCTGCGCCAGGTCAGATCGTCCCGGTGGATTCGGAGCACTCGGCTATCGCACAGGCACTTCGCGGTGGGGCGGCGAACGAAGTGCGCCGCTTGGTGCTAACCGCTAGCGGCGGGCCATTTCGCGGCCGATCTCGAGCCGAGCTAATGAACGTGACCCCGGCCCAGGCACTGGATCATCCGACTTGGACGATGGGGCCGCTTGTCACCATTAATTCGGCAACCTTGATGAATAAGGGCCTTGAACTAATTGAGGCGCACTTGTTATTCGATCTGCCACTTGAGGCAATAACCGTGGTGGTGCATCCACAGTCGGTGGTTCACTCCATGGTGGAGTTCGTTGATGGGTCAACGCTTGCTCAGGTGAGCCCGCCGGATATGCGCATACCAATAGCCCTAGGGCTGTCATGGCCAGATCGAGTTGCCGGGGCCGGCCCCGCTTGCGATTGGACAACCGCCACGAGCTGGGAGTTCTTCCCACTTGATGACGAAGCTTTTCCGGCGATCGGCTTGGCACGGTTGGCTGGTAGCCAGGGAGGCACGGCTCCGGCGGTCTTCAACGGCGCTGACGAAGCGAGTGTTGCGGCGTTCCTGGCGGGGGAGATCGGTTTCCTGGATATCGTCGATACGGTGGCTCAGGTTCTAGATGAGCACTTAGGTGGTCAAGATGTGACCGCCGGAGGGTCGTGGGTTCCGGGGAACGAAGTAAGCCTCGAAAACGTCATAGCAGCAGATACTTGGGCTCGTGAGCGTTCGCGCGAAATTGCACTGGAAGGTAGGCGCTGATGTTGCAGGTTATCGGCATCCTTATTTTCGTCCTACTTATCGGGGCTTCAATCGCATTACATGAAATCGGCCACCTGCTGCCTGCCAAGAAGTTCGGGGTCAAAGTCACCGAATACATGATCGGATTTGGGCCTACGATTTGGTCGAAGACCAAAGGCGAGACAACATATGGCCTAAAAGGGATACCTCTAGGCGGCTATATTCGGATGATCGGGATGATCCCGCCGGCCAAGGATGATCCAACGGGCGCGCCCCGCAGCATGACGACCGGGAAGTTCGGCGCGATGATTTCTGACGCGCGCAAGCAGTCACTTGACGACGTTGGTCCTGCAGATGCTAATCGAGTCTTCTATAAGTTACCGGTGCGCAAGAAAATTGTGGTCATGCTGGGTGGCCCGACGATGAACTTACTTTTTGCATTTGTGCTCTTTACGATCATGTTGGTTGGTATCGGGCTGCCGCAGCCGAGCTTGCAGGTAGCCGGGGTAGTGCCATGCACGCCCACGCTCGCGCAGCCGACAGGTGAGTCGTTGCCGTCTGGGCAGTGCCCAACAGGTACCCAGCTCGCGCCGGCTGCTGCGGCGGGGTTAATTGAGGGCGATGTCATTACGGCAATTGATGGCCAAGCCTTTGACACTTGGGATCAAGCCACAACTTGGATCAGAGCTCATGGGAGCACAACCGCCACTTTGACTTATATTCGCGCCGACTCAGTTATGGAAGTGCCGATCGCAATCGCCACGATTGATCGGCCGGTATATGACGACCGCGGAAACCCTACCGGCGAGACAGCAACTTCTGGCTACATCGGTATGCGTCCCGAATTTGAGTATGTTTCCCAGTCTTGGGCAACCGTGCCTAGCTATATGTGGGATATCACGGTTGCGTCGGTGAAAGCCTTGATCTCACTACCTGTGCGCCTTTATGAATTAGTTAAAGACACTTTGATTGGTGGTGGTGAGCGCGCTATCGACAGCCCCGTGAGCGTGGTGGGAGTTAGTCGAATTGGTGGTGAGATTGCCGCTATGGATGAACCATTAATGGCAAAAGCCGCTACCTTCTTAGGCCTCGCAGCCTCATTGAATCTCTTCCTATTTTTATTTAACCTGCTGCCGGTTTTGCCTCTGGACGGTGGCCATGTTGCCGGCGCCATGTACGAAGGGTTGCGTAGGCAGTTCGCCAAAGTCAGAGGCCGCTCAGATCCTGGGCCTGTTGATATTGCCCGGTTGCTGCCGGTGGCCTACGTGGTGGCCGCCGCCTTGGTATGCATGGGCGTAATTGTGATCTGGGCGGATTTAATTAAACCAATCAGCTTGGGATGACCACCTTCCAATCAGCTTGGGGTGGCCACCTTCACGCCGGACATTTTTTGCGAGTGCGCGCATTTTGGTCGTGAAAACTGCATTTTCGGGGGATTTCACGACCAAAACGCGCGCACTCAGCGTGGTAACGTTCACTCGTGGGCGTGCTAATTATTCCGTTAGTGCTGGTATTGGCTTGGGTATTCGCTCTCCTAGGTTGGGCGCCACCGGGTGGTCTTGAGACTGATGATTTCGCCGATTCGGCAATGCGCTGGTTGCTCTTTTTGCCGGTGGGCATCCAGTTCATCGTGAGCGGTTTTATGCACACGGTGTTCGCCAAGAGCACCGCCAAGAACATCGGTTGGGTTACTAATGGCTTCCAATATGAAATCGGGTTTGTCTGTTGGGGTATTGGTGTCGCCGGATTATTGGCGATGGTTCGTGGGCCCGAAGCCTGGTTAGTGATTAGCGTCCCGGTAATCGTTTTCTTGGTTCTTGCTGGCGTGCAGCATGTGAAGCAGATGGCGGTCGAAAAGAACTTCAAGCCCGGTAACTCGCTGATTTTAATTAGTGACTTTGGGCTACCAATTTCGCTCACTGCCTTGCTTTTGGCGGTCCAATCGGGGTAGTAGCCCACGTGGCTGCGCGCGCCCAGACCCGAAGTCAGGGATACTAGGTCCTGTGAGCATTGATTTAGGTATTCCGCTACCACCGCCTCAGGTACTCGCCCCCCGGCGTAAAACCCGGCAGATCCTGCTAAAACACCCCACCCATGCGGTGGCTGTCGGTGGTGATGCCCCAATCAGCGTTCAGTCAATGTGCACGACCTTGACGGCTGATGTGGATGCCACCTTGCAGCAGATTGCTGAACTAACTGCCTCGGGGTGTCAGGTAGTTAG
>CAEZZA010000033.1_pt1 | contig 8739 bp, 10 predicted proteins | sample 7265981 | NCBI WGS metagenome assembly CAEZZA01 (sample SAMEA6813947, study PRJEB35770) | uncultured Actinomycetes bacterium | biome: Freshwater; feature: Freshwater reservoir; material: water | place: Czech Republic | collected 2016-08-15 | depth 30m m
CATTTCGCGCCAGATCCACCAGCATTAAGTGCTCTGCGCGCTCTTTCTCGTCAGCCAGTAGCTCTTCACCCAGCGCGGTGTCAGCTTCCGGTGTTGCACCACGAGCGCGGGTACCCGCAATGGGGTGAACCACGCAGTGGCCATCGGTCACAGTAACCAAAGCTTCAGGCGAGGAACCTACGATCTCGAAAGCAGTGCGTTCTGTTAGCCGGCCCTCTTGATAGTCAGGTTGAGAGAGATCATCAAGTGGGAGGCGCAATAGATACATGTACGGGCTGGGGTTACTGGATCGCAAAATGCGGTATACATCGAGTCCACTTGCTTCACATGGAGTCTGAAAACGCTGCGAAAGCACGACCTGAAATGCATCGCCAGCCCGGATGTACTCTTTGGCGCGCTCGACTGAAAGCATGAACTCTTCAGCAGAAACGTTGACTCGGATCTCAGCCTGCGCATTTGTATCGTAGGACCAAACGTTAGTGGCTGGCGCCGCCCCGAGTGCCGCTTGCATTGAATCCAGCCGCGTTACGGCGTCGCCCCAGGCTTCATCAACTCGATCATCAGAATCATCGAAGTTGATCGCATTCGCGATGAGGAGCACGGAGCCATCGGTGTGGTCAACTACCGCCAGATCGGTGGCGAGCAAAAATGCCAACTCGGGAATCTGCAACTCATCTGGATTTTCGTCAGGGATTCGCTCCCACCGCCGGACAGTGTCATAGGTGAAATAGCCAACCAGGCCGCCGGTCAGCGGCGGCAACCCGTGGATCGGTTCGGTTTGCAGGAGCCGAATGGTTTCGCGTAGGACATCAATCGGGTTCCCCGAATCCGGAACCCCGCGCGGTGCTCGACCCAGCCAAGTAGCCGAACCATCACGCTCGGTCAACATCGCAGCGCAGCGCACCCCGATGAACGAGTACCGCGACCAAAGCCGACCGGGTTCGGCAGACTCCAGCAAAAAAGTTCCGGCGCGATCCCCACAAAGTGCACGAAATAATCCGACCGCAGTGTGATCATCAGCCAACAATCGTCGAGTAACTGGAATGACTCTTCGATCTTTTGCCAAAACCTGAAATTCTGGAAGCTCTGGGAAGGTTGCAATGTTCATAGCACGACATTATTCATGGATTGATCGACACGGTCTGTTGCGCACTTAGGGACGTATCAAAGCAGGATCGAGCTCCGGTGTGACAGGCAACACCATGTTGATCCACCTCGAGTAAAATCGTGTCACCGTCGCAGTCCAGCCGGAGCGAGCGAACCTGCTGTAAATTACCCGAAGTCTCGCCCTTTACCCACAATCGAGATCTGCTACGCGAGAAGTAGGTTGCCTGTCCGGTTTCGAGGGTGATCTGCAGTGCCTCTTGATTCATCCAAGCCATCATCAAAACCTCACCTGAATCCCACTGCTGGGCAATCACCGGCACCAGCCCTTGGTCGTTAAACCGCAAGCGCGCAATGAGGTCGGTCTGTTCAGACATGCGTACATTGTGCCGTTAAGGGATAAATGGGCCATGATGAGGTCATGACCGCCGCTACCTACACCCGCCGCGAACGCCTCGACCTCGCCGCGCTATTGCTTGCCCTCGGCCCAGACGCCCCAACTCTGTGTGAGGGCTGGAATGCCGCTGATTTAGCAGCACATCTAGTCATCCGAGAGTCCAGGCCAGATGCGGCTCTCGGTATTTTAGGCGGGCCGCTAGCCAGCTGGACCCAACATGTACAAGACGCAACCGCCAATTTGCCGTACGCCGAACTGGTCGCCAAAGTCCGTAACGGTCCCCCTGCCTTGTCACTCTTTGCCATTCCAGGGGTTGATGGGCTCGCCAATCTCTTTGAATATTTTGTACACCACGAGGATTTGCGCCGAGGCCAAGCCAATTGGCAGCCGCGTCAACTTCCAACTGATTTTGCGGATCTCCTTTGGAGTCGCATCGCCAAGAGCTCGAGACTGCTTTATCGCAAGGTTCCGGTTGGCGTGGTTTTCGAGCGAACTGACGCGGCTGCTACGACACGACTTGTCGCCCGCAAAGGGAGCCCTTCGATTACTCTTCGCGGTGATGTTGGAGAACTCGTCCTTCGTTCATACGGCCGCACCGCCGTTAAATTGGAGATCGATGGAACAGCGGCCGCGGTTTCCGCATTCAACAGCGCACCTTTAGGTATTTAAGGCGAAACTGGTCGAACCGGTATTCCCGCAGCAACTAACGTTTGTTTCACTTCGCCAACAGTGAACTCACCGAAATGAAAAACACTGGCCGCCAAGACCGCATCGGCTCCTGCATGAACGGCCGGCGCGAAATCCGTTAGCGCACCAGCACCACCACTTGCGATAAGCGGCACCTGCACCACGCTACGCACGCATTCAATCAACTGGAGATCGAATCCGGTTTTGGTGCCATCAGCGTCCATTGAATTCAGCAATATCTCGCCTGCGCCGCGCTTTGCGCCTTCTATCGCCCAGCCAACCGCGTCGATTCCGGTGCTACGCCTACCTCCGTGGGTCGTGACTTCAAACCCGCTCTCGGTACTAACTCCAGGTGGGCAACGTCGGGCGTCTATCGACAGCACGACGCACTGAGCGCCAAATCTCTCCGCGGCTTGGCTAAGTAAATTGGGATCCGCAATCGCCGCCGTGTTCAAACTGACTTTATCGGCGCCGGCGCGCAAGAGTTGATTGAAGTCATCAGGTGATCGAACTCCGCCGCCAACCGTGAGCGGAATGAATATGCAATCAGCGGTGCGGCGCACTACCTCAAGCATGGTCTTTCTATCTCCACTTGAAGCGGTGATATCCAAGAACACGAGTTCGTCAGCACCCTCAGCGTCATAACGTTCCGCCAATTCAACCGGGTCGCCGGCATCCCGTATTCCGGTGAAATTGACACCCTTGACCACGCGCCCGTCATCGACATCAAGGCATGGAATTACCCGTATTGCCAGGCTCACGGGCGCGCTGGTCCCCACTCATAGGGGTCAAATCTTGGCTCAATCGCTGCGATGGCTTCAGCCAAAGTAAATGCCCCGTCATACAGCGCCCTGCCAACGATGGCACCTTCGATCCCCAAGTGAACCATCTCTACCAACTTGTGAAGATCTTCAAGTTTTGAAATACCGCCTGAAGCGATTACCGGCTTCTTAGTCGCCGCACACACATCTCTAAGGAGCTGAAAGTTCGGGCCGTGCATCGTGCCATCCTTGGTCACATCGGTTACTACATAGCGTGCGCAGCCAACTTCATCCAGACGCGCGAGTGTTTCCCAGAGGTCGCCACCATCTTGAGTCCAGCCCCGCGCCGCCAAGGTAGTACCGCGTACGTCTAGCCCGACCGCGATTTGCTCGCCATACTCAGCAATTACCTTGGCAGTCCATTCGGGATCCTCGAGGGCAGCGGTACCTAAGTTGACCCGATCACATCCGGTAGCTAGTGCCGCTTTGAGGGATACGTCATCGCGAATACCCCCAGAAAGTTCGACTTTCGCGTGGTGGCGAACATCGGCAACGACCCGCGCCAATAAGCCCGCGTTATCGCCTTTGCCAAATGCGGCATCTAGATCGACCAGATGGATCCAAGACGCGCCCTGATTGATCCATGCCCGAGCTGAATCGAGCGGTGACCCATAGGTGGTCTCGCTACCGGCCTTGCCTTGAACCAGGCGCACCGCCTGGCCCTGGGAAACATCTACGGCGGGTAGCAGGATCAACTCTTTAGTCACGCCCCGAACCATACTTTGAGGCCCCCGAGAACTGGCATGCGGACTAATAAATTGATTTAACCCATGAATGCAGCAAAGTCAGGCCCGCATCGCCGGACTTCTCCGGGTGGAACTGGGTAGCAACAAGTGGCCCATCTTCAACCGCGGCTACAAAGTCCGTGCCGTGGGTGCACCAAGTAACAACTGGTGGCTGCCGGTTAAGAGTGTTTTCATTGGGTTGCCACTTCTTCACGCCAAAGGAATGCACAAAGTAAAATCTTTCTTCAGCGAGGCCGTCAAATATCTTTGAACTTGCAGGTGCCCGTACGGTGTCCCAGCCCATATGAGGCAAAATCTGGGCCTCAAGCTGCTCCACCACCCCGGGCCATTGGCCAAGGCCGGCAACCTCGGTGCCGTGCTCATCGCCTTTGGCGAATAAGACCTGCATGCCCACGCAAATACCAAGTACCGGGCGACCGCCGGTAATGCGCGTGTCGATTATTTGGTCACCTTGAATTTCGAGAATCCCACGCATGCAGGCCGCGAATGCCCCAACACCAGGTACCACTAGCGCGTCTGCATTTACCGCAGTGTCAAAATCCGAAGTAACCGTGACGGTTGCGCCGACTCTTTCAAGTGCGCGCTGCGCCGACCGCAGGTTTCCTGAACCATAGTCGAGAATCACAATTTCGCGAATGCTCACTTGCTGACGCTAGGCCTTGTTGGCGGTCAAGGTGCCCTTGGTTGAAGGCACTCCCACCACGCGAGCATCTCGAGCCACCGCGGCACGCAGTGACCGAGCAACCGACTTGAACTGGGCCTCAACCACGTGGTGAGCATTACGTCCAGAAATCACTCGAACGTGAAGGGTGATCTTCGCGGTAGCCACTATGGACTCCCAAATGTGTCGGGTCAATGTGGTGTCGTAGGAGCCGATTAGCTCAACAACATCAGGTTCTTCATGCACCAAGTACGGCCGCCCAGATAAATCAACCGCGGACTGAACTAAGCATTCATCAAGTGGTACCAGGGCATCGCCAAAGCGACATAAGCCGGCACGGTCACCAAGAGCCTCATTCAATGCTTCGCCGAGGGCCAAGGCGGTGTCTTCGACGGTGTGATGCGCATCGACCTCAAGATCACCCTTGGTGGTTACGATTAAATCGAATCCTCCATGCTTGGCTAGCTGCGCCAACATGTGGTCAAAAAATGGCACCCCGGTATCAATAGTGCTTACGCCACTGCCATCGATGTTCAAGTCGACCAGCACCTGACTCTCTTTGGTGCTTCGCTCAACCCGAGCCGTGCGATTCATGATTGCCCTTCGTCACGTAGCGCGCTCACCAGCGCGGCCCTAAACCTATCGTTTTCAGTCGGGGTTCCGATACTCACTCGCAGGTAACCTGCTGGGCCTGTGACCCTGATCAGCACCCCCTGATCCAATAATCGCTGCCAGATTCGATCGCGGTCACTAAAAGTACCAAAAAGAACAAAGTTGGCGTCGCTGACCGCGACGCTTAACCCCTGAGCGATAAGCCACTCCTGCAGCGCATCACGCTCCTGTCGAATAGTCGCGACCTGAGCCTGTAATGACTGAGAGTGAGCTAGCGCCGCCACCGCAACCGCTTGAGTCACTGACGAGAGGTGGTACGGCAGTCGCACCACGCTCAAAGTCGAGACCACGGCCGGATCGGCAGTAGTTGCATAACCCAACCTGGTGCCAGCCATCCCAAAAGCCTTGCTCATGGTGCGCGTGACAATCAGGTTCGCGAACTCTGAAAGTAGCTCAAGTGCGGATGGAGTACCGGCCCGTCGAAATTCGGCATAAGCCTCGTCGACAATCACGAATGCTCCGCACTCCCGAGAGGTAGTGAGCAACTTTATTAATTCGGCAGCACCAAGTGAGGTACCGCTCGGGTTATTGGGAGACGTCACTAAAACTAAGGTGGGGCGATTTTCGATAATTTGCTGGCAAGCAGCGTCAATGTCGATCGTAAAATCTGGAAGCCTTGGAAATGATAGATAGTTCGTGAAGGTGTCGCGCGCATACTCCGGGTACATTGAGTAAGTCGGATCAAAACTCATCGCTAGGCGACCTGGACCGCCAAAAGCTAGGAACAGATGATGCATTACCTCATTTGAACCATTGGCCGCCCAAATCTGCTGCCAAGGGATAAGCACACCCGATTCACGGTCAAGATAAGCCGAAAGCGCTTTCCGCAGTTCAACTGCATCGCGTTGCGGGTACCTGTTTAGCCCTTTGGCCACAATACGGATCGCCTCGGTAACCGCATCTACAACTTCATCGGGCAGCGGAAAAGGGTTCTCATTTACATTCAGGCAGACCGGTACATCCAACTGGGGTGCACCGTAAGAGATAACTCCCCGCAAATCATCGCGAACCGGAAACTCGAAAGCGGATGGCACGTCAGTGAGCTCCGCGTCCAGCACGAATTCGGATTGCATCACCATGCGCAGGGAGATCTTCGGCCTGAGCCAGCGCAATTACGTGCCCAGCGACATCGCTTAGGGCCGCCTCGTCGTAGTCGATGATGTGCACGCCGCGCAGGAACGATTGAACAGATAAGCCAGAGGAGTAACGCGCACTGCCACGAGTCGGCAGCACGTGGTTGGAACCGGCGCAGTAGTCGCCTAGTGAGACAGGCGCCCACGTGCCAACAAATATTGCACCGGCATTGCGCACGCGCATGGCAAGTTGACGTGCGTTCTCAGTGTGAATCTCTAGGTGCTCAGCGGCATAGGCATTTACCACTCGCAAGCCGGCCTCAATGTCATCTACTAACACGATCGCACTCTGGACACCACTAAGGGCCTCAGTAATCCGCTCGACGTGCTTGGTATTGGCCACTTGGCGAACTACCTCTAATGCAACAGCGTCCGCGAGTTCCACAGACGGAGTTACTAACACTGCTGCAGCCAAGACATCATGTTCGGCCTGGCTCAAAAGATCGGCGGCTACATGCCTTGGGTCAGCGGTATCGTCGGCCAAAATCGCAATCTCGGTGGGGCCTGCTTCACTATCGATACCGATAACCCCGCGCAGCGCCCGCTTGGCCGCTGTCACATAGATATTGCCGGGCCCGGTTACTAGATCAACAGGCTCACATCGGCCACCAGCAGGCAGATCAACCCCATAAGCCAACATCGCAATGGCTTGAGCGCCACCAACCGAATAAACTTCGTCAACGCCAAGAAGCGCGCATGCGCCCAAAATCGTCGGATGGGGCCACCCACCAAAATCTCGCTGTGGCGGCGAAACAACCACGAGTGACGAAACACCCGCCACCTGAGCGGGCACCACATTCATGATGACGCTGCTCGGGTAGACCGCGCGTCCGCCGGGTACATACAGACCGACCCGCTCAACCGGTATCCAGCGCTCGGTAACGGTGCCACCGGCCACCACAACCGAAGTGGTGTCGGTTCGGCGTTGATCAAGGTGGGCGCGTTTCGTCCGGTCTATGGCTTCAAGAAGCGCTGCCCGTACCGCAGGCTCGAGCCCGGCCTCAGCATTTGCTATTTGCTCAGCGGGTACGCGAAGGGCGGGCGGACGGACGCCATCTAACTGCTCGGACCACCGAAGTACCGCCTCGGCACCTTCTTCACGGACTTCGCGCAAAATTGGCGCTATCCGATCGGCCGCATCTGCAACGTCCATGGCCGCTCGAGGCACCGCCACTCGCGGGTCAATTGATGAACCACGAAGGTCTATGCGTCGGATCACGTGGCGCAGTTTACGCTGCCCATGTGCTCACCACGCTGCCGCTCTTCCCACTGAACACTGTTTTGGTGCCTGGACTAGTCATGCCACTGCACATATTTGAGCCTAGGTACTGCGAACTCATTGAAAGCCTGCTCTCAAATCCTGACAAAAATGCCCGAGAATTCGGGATTATTGCGGTACGCGATGGCAGATCGTTAGAGGAAAATGGTGTCGAGGCACTCTATGACGTAGGCACCGCGGCGGTGCTCCGGAATGTCGACCGCGTCGAGGACGGCCTATTCGACATTGTGACGCTGGGCTCGCGGCGGTTCTTGATTCAAGATGTCGACATCAGCGCACCGCTTGCCACAGCGACCGTTGAGTTTCTAGATGAGCCGACCGGCGATGTCAGCCCGCGCCAACTTCAGCAGGTAGCTCAGCGATTCACCACATACCGAACCGTGCTAGGTGGCAGATTCGATGATGGAGACGCCAGTACCGATGACCTGCCGGAGGAAGCAACGGTCCTCAGTTATCTAATAACCGCCTCGATGGTGCTACCGACAAATGAAAGGCAGGCCCTACTTAGTGCCGTAGATGCGCAGGAGCGCTTGACCTTGGCTAGCACGCTACTGGCACGCGAGAATGCGATTATCTCAGCCTTGTCAGCGGTGCCCGCGATCGATCTACTACCGCCCATCTCCTCTCCGAATTGAGTTCAGATTAAGTGAAGAACAAAACAAGCGTCAAGCGTGGCGGCGCAGGCACTCCTGCCACGGTCGCACTCGTTGCGGCGGGTATCAATTTTTCGGTACATAGTTACGAGCACGAGGCTGGAGCAAAGGCCTATGGCGCGGAAGCCGCGGCCGCCTTGCACTTAGACCCTGCAGTGGTTTTCAAAACACTGATCGTGGATGTCGACGAATTGCCAACGGTGGCCATTGTGCCGGTCAATTCCATGCTTGACCTAAAGGCTCATGCCGCACGCTGTGGTGGCCGCAAAGCAGTGATGACCGAACAGGATGCAGCTGAGCGGCTAACCGGGTATGTAGTCGGCGGAATCAGCCCAATTGCCCAAAAACGCAAACTAATAACCGTTTTAGATGAGAGCGCACTAACTCTCGACATTATTTATGTGTCGGGCGGGAAACGCGGTCTGGACATTGGATTAAAACCTACCGACCTCGTACTAGTGACCGATGCGCTTACCGGCTCGATCGCGCGTCTTTCTTAGCCGCACTCCACCAGTCAGCAAATGACACGGCAAAAATTACTAAGGCGGCTGTAATCGGCCACACCAGAAGTAACGCTGGCATAGAA
>CAEZZA010000038.1_pt1 | contig 8206 bp, 10 predicted proteins | sample 7265981 | NCBI WGS metagenome assembly CAEZZA01 (sample SAMEA6813947, study PRJEB35770) | uncultured Actinomycetes bacterium | biome: Freshwater; feature: Freshwater reservoir; material: water | place: Czech Republic | collected 2016-08-15 | depth 30m m
CCCCTAGGCCCAAAACTCCTACGGCGAGTGCAGCTGTGGCGATCGCGGATATATAACGACTACGAGTTCTACGCGACGAAAAAACAGAAACTAGCATTTGAATACCCTTTCACCGGCTATTAAAATCGAGGTAATACTTTCGCATTTGGATCGTTCCATTGACCGGCTATTTTCACAAGTACGAACTTTCGCCGGCGCCAAAAATGTGGGGGCATCCTCACTTTTCGAGCGCGCATTCATGAATGTGTTAGGCCCCCACTCTAGGTGGGGGCCTAACACCCTCAGGTTACGCCAGTAAAGACGCTTACTTCGCGTGGTACCTGAGCGAAATGCTGTACGGCGACCATTCATTAGCCACCCCGGGGGCGGTGCCTGTTACAGCGCAGACGCCCTTCTTTTTGATTTTCAATTTAACGTCACCGCTTGACGGAAACTCAAGTGAACACTTCTTCTTACTCGAGGTGACCTCCCAGGTGATGTTCTGTCCAGCGTTTGTGTCAGCTTCACCGCCCACCTCCAACTTTAAAGTCCGCCCTTTGTTAACCGGGCCCGAAGCAGGAGGGGTGTACTTAGCGGTTTGGGTTTGCAGACCCACGGTGAATGTCTTTGTTACCCATGTGGTGCCGCACGTTGGATTGAGCAAAATGGTAGCTGTGATTGTGATGGGCCCCAGGGCCGTTGGCGCCCAATTGATAGTTGCTACGTTTTTCCGCCCAAGACGGGATAGGGGTGCGGTCCCCAAAACGTTGTTACTTGAATCGGTGAAAGTCACCGTTCCGTCCACCGTCAAAAAAGACTCGCGTGAGTCTTGAACAGTTGCGACCAACCCCGCTGAGGTATTTACAGAAAGAACCGGCGCCGCCGCCAAAGTCATCGTGACACAGGCGGCCGAACCACCGCTGGTGATGTTTACTGAGGCAAGGATTCCGCCATTATCGTTTGATGCATTCAAGGAGAGGTTCGCGACTCCAGAGTTTTGCGGTGTCCACGAGTGTGATCCTGCTCCACTTGCGTCAACGGAAATCGATGAAGTCAGTACCAGATTATTTGCGCCAGGGTAAGTGGCCGTGAGCGTTGTGGCACCCAAGCAACCGGCGAAAGTCAAATTTTGAGCGGCACCAACTGTGCCGCTGGCCGCTCCGGTGAGGGTGCAGCCGTTAGCTGCCGATACAGGAGCGGCCCCTAAGCCCAAAAACCCTACGGCGAGTGCAGCCGTGGCGACTAGCGAGATGAAACGGCCGCGTGTTCTCCGCGGCGAAAAATTAGAAACTAGCATTTGGGCACCCTTTCATTGACGATTAAAATTAGCGTAGCTTTTTCTCGGCCAAGCGGTGCCACGAGCAAGCCTTTTTCGCGATTAATCTTCAGCAGATACCAAAAAATGTGGGGATGTCCTCACTTTTTACTATTTCGCCATTTCGCCATTGCAGTGCGAGTTTGAAATGCCATTTAGGAAATCTCCCTGCTAATTGGCGTTCGGGTGCTACTGGTCCATCGGGGCTGTGGAGGGTGGGTTAACCGGAGTTGGAGCGAACGCCGGGCCGGTTGCTGCTCCCTTACCGATAGTGACACCGATAAACACCCCGATCAGCAAGATCAAGAAAGCCGCCAGCGCGGTCGTGAGTTTGGAGCGTTTCTTGGGCGCGCGCTTTGCAAGTAGCTCGTTTAGGTTTTCATCGCTCATTTATTTCACCACTCATCTCGAAGTTACTCATGCCTTAGGGCCTCGATAGGTCTTAATGATGCGGCGCGATTAGCCGGGTAACTGCCGAAGAATAAGCCGATACCAACGGAGATGGCGAATGCTCCGAGCACAGAAGCTGGAACGATGCTCGGTTGGATACCTGCTACTGCCACTCGAGTTACTAGAAATGCCAGCACTAAGCCGAAGAAAGCTCCGATCAGCGATAACACCGTTGACTCAATCAGGAATTGAAGCAAGATCACCCGCCGACTTGCTCCGATTGCTTTTCGGATTCCAATCTCGCGGGTGCGCTCAGTAACAGACACCAGCATGATGTTGGTAATTCCAATTCCCCCTACCAGCAAACTTATTGCGGCCACTGCGCCTAGCAGCGCCGTGAAGATTCCGACCGCTTGATTAACAGTGGTAAGCAAACTAGCCTGATTGAAAATCTGATAATCACGAGTTGCCTCAACTACATCATGCCTGTCATCAAGTACGGCGATCAGCTGCTCTTGAGCCTGAGATTGAGTTTGCGATGAAGCCGCCTGGACAGCAATGGTGTCGAGGCTGCCATTGCCGGTGAGGTGATTACGAACTGTTGTGAGGGGCGCAATGATGGTGTCGTCCTGATCTCCAAAACCAGAAGCGCCCTTTGAGACCAGCACCCCAAGCACCGTGAATGGCACCCCATTGCAGTTCATCTCACTGCCGATTGGGTCAGTATCTGCGAAAAGATCATCGGCGACGGTCTTGCCAATCACCGCAACGCGGCGCCCGTCAACCTCGTCTGAATTCGTGAAATAGCCTCCTTCGGCAACTGCCGAATTAGATATCTCGAAGTAGGCCGGCCAACTGCCAACCATGGCCGTGCTGTGGCTTAGGGAGCCAACCGTGCAGGTAACACGCGCGCGTTTCGTTGGCGCTGCTGCGCTAATGTCAGGTGAGAGAACTGGATCATTTAGTGCTACCGCGTCTTCAACAGTGAGATCTTTAAGCGCGAGGTTGTCATTGCTTTGCGCCCCCCCAGCTGTTCCAGGGAAAACCGTAATCAAGTTGGTGCCTAAACCTTCGATACTGCCGGTTACCGCATTTGATGCACCTTGCCCGAACGCGACTAAGACGATAACTGCGGCGACACCAATCATGATGCCAAGCATTGTCAAGCCCGAGCGCAGCCGGTTCGCCAATATTGCCTGGACTCCGCTGCGAAAGGACTCGAAAAGATTCATCGGTTGAGCCGATCTTCAGCTATTCGGCCATCCTTGAGCACAATCACCCGATCAGCGTGCTCAGCGACTTCGTTCTCATGGGTAATCATCACAATTGTGCGGCCCTGATCGTGCATCTCATCCAGCAATTTCAAAACGTCGGCCGTTGCCCTCGAATCTAAGTTGCCGGTTGGCTCATCAGCCAGCAGTAATGATGGTTGAGCAACAAGTGCGCGAGCCACCGCTACCCGCTGCTGCTGGCCACCTGAAAGCTCATTTGGCTTGTGGTGCAAACGATCCGAAAGTCCAACCGCCGCCAGTGCCTCCTTCGCGCGCTCCCTACGCTCCCCCCTCTTAACTCCGCGATAGGCAAGGGGTAATTCAACATTCGCCAGCGCAGTGGTTCTGGGAATCAAGTTGAATGACTGAAAAATGAATCCGATCTTGCGATTTCGCACAATAGACAGTGCGTCTTCATCCAAGGTGTTGATATCGATTCCATCTAAGTGGTACTGACCGGCCGTGGCAATGTCGAGTGCGCCAATAATGTTCATCAATGTGGACTTGCCAGATCCAGATGCACCCATGATTGCTAAATAGTCACCGGTATGCACCGTTAGCGAAACACCGTCGAGGGCACGAATGACCGATTCACCATCGCCGTACACCTTGGTGATATCAACTACCTCGAGAACTGGAATCATCGGTTTCAGCCCCGCGGTCGGCCAAATGGGCTGCCGCCGGGCACCCCACCGGTTGGGTACTGCGAAGTGCCGGAGCCACCTGTCGGTATGACAAGCACCTGCCCGGCAGTTACTCCACTTGTAATTTCAGTAAGTACATCGCCCTTTAGCCCGACGGTGACCTCAGTTTTAACCGAGGTGTTATCCGGCCGCAGTACTTCCACAGTGTTTATGTCGCCGACCGTGAATATGGCACTTTGTGGTACCGCCAATACATCGCTTATTTGCTCAGTGGTGATAGCAATCGATGCAGACATCCCAGGCTGCACACCGGGTGGCACTGAATCCATGCTCACCTTGATATTGAATACCACCAGGCTGCTCGACGCCGATGTCGTTGCCATCGGGTCAATGGACGTCACCACACCTTTCGCCGACTCACCAGAAATCGCCGGGAACTTAATAATCGCGGGATCACCTTCAGTCACTTGAGCTGCATCAGTCTCAGCGAAATCGGCGGCAACCGTGAACAGCCCATCTGGTATCAGACTAATTGCTGCCGAGCCACCAGCCGTAGATGCACTACTCGTCGATAACTCACCGACTGTGATGTTCACTGATCCGACGGTGCCACCCACGGGTGCGATTAGCGTGGTCTCGTCTAAGGCTCGCTGCGCGACCGCGACCGCCGCCATGGCTGAGTCGATCCCCGCTTGGGCGACCGTGGATGAGCCAGCGGTCTCGCCACTCCCCAGAGTTGAAACGGCGGCCTGCGCGTTGATTAGCGCATTCTGTGCGCTTTGCACCGATTGGGCGTTAGCGATCTTCCCCTTATCTTGTGCATTTATCGCATTTGTCAAGGCTTGCTTTGCAGCTCTAACCGAATCAGACCCAAGTTTCGCTTGATCGGCAAATGACTTTTTAAGAGTAACTTCGGCTGTTGACAGCGCCATCGCTGCTTTTTGAACGGTTTGGCTATCTGTCTGCTTACCTTGCGTTCGAGTGTTCACCGCAGAGTCATAAGCGTGCTGTGCCGCAAGTGTGCTACCGGTTGAGGTGGCGCAGTTCACTGAGCTATCACCGAAGGCCGTGCACGTTGTCGAACCAGTGGCCTTGCTTTGCGCAAGTGTCTCTGCTGCTTGATTGACCGCGAGGTCATATGCAGTCGCAGCGTTAGTGGCGGCAGTTACGGCGGAATCGTAATTAAGCTGCGCGCTCTTAACGCCATTTTGTGCGGTTCGAATTGCTTCAGCGGCGGACGCATTGGGGCAGGTTGGGTCATCTGGGTTGGCGCAAGTATCGGACCAAAGTTTTTCAGCAGCGGAAAGGTTCGAACGTGCCTGCACCACAGCCGCCTTCAAACTTTCATTTGACGCGGTGGCCGCGTCACTTGTCAGCTTGAGTTGCACCTGTGCATTTGATACCGCAGAACTAGATGTTGATGCCGAACTTAACGCTTGTGACAAGGTTGCATTGGCTGCGGCAAGTTGCTGCGTTGCCGTTGTCTGGTTAACGGTAGCGAGCACTTGGCCCTGTTCCACCGATTCGCCCGCCTTGACCTCTACGCTCGTAACTACACCAGGTGTCGTGAAGCTCAAATCGATGTCTCCGGCACTTTCAACGGAGCCACTTGCGGTGACGCTCGCGGAAACTGTGGCTGAGGTGACAATCGCGGTGCGCTCCGGCAGCGGCACCTGCTGAGGGCGAAGGGCGATCCCCACAATCGCGCCGATCGCAAGGAGAATGGCCAGGGCTAGAGCTAGATTTATCCATAGGCGACGGCGCTTCATGACACTATTCTCCAATAAACGGAGGGCGCATGTACACCCAGTACTTGCTAATCGTGTTAAGTCTCTGTAAGGATCAATCTTGATGAGTGCAATAACTCCGACCCTGTGGTTCGACGGCAACGAAGAAGCAGTAGCGAACTTATATTCCAGCCTTTTCCCTGAAAACCAGGTACGAAGGATGAAATCCTTAACTAACCAGAATCCAATGGAGCCCTGATGGAAGATAAAAAAGCCGCGAATCTCGCACTTCCCATAATCGCTTCAATTTTTTGGGCAATAGTCGCGGTTCTGGCTTTCGTACCCGCAGTAATGACCGTGATGGTTTTCGACTCAGGGACAGAGAGCGCAAACGCCTGGCAGTGGAGCCTCTTCTACGGAATGTGGGGGCTGGTGATTCTCAGTGCCTGTGCAGTTCCCGGAATTTGGATCGCGTGGGCCCTGACTCGAAAACGCGACGGCTTACTTTGGATTCGGTTAGTAGTTGCTCTTATGCCATTGATCACCATCGTCCCAATTACTTACGCTTGGTTTAACGGGTAGTTTCCCAGTTACCACCGTTGAGCAAGCCACGACTTGCCTTCGTTGCCGCCAGTGGAGGCCTCTGGACTCTCCTGCATGAATCGCCCGAGTGGCAAAACTCCTACCGGGCTCACAGCAAGATCTCCAAGGCTTGGCGAAGTGAGGGCAACGCATGCGGAAACGACTTGGCAACCTGAAGCAACACCGATGGCTGCCCCCCTAAGCGCAGCCAGCGCTTCAGCGCCTCTACCGCTAGGTCTGAACCCTCCCGGTGCCGCAGTCGAAAGGCATCAACGATGCTGCGCTCTGCGCGATACTGGCCGATCTCAATGCCGCCTTCAAGTTCGATCATTTCTCGGCCAATGTCGAACGTCACCGGATCGAAGTGCCGCCAGCGAACTCGAGTCTGTGTCAGTGGAGCCCAGGCCCCGCGCGGGATCGCGACATCCCACTCGCCGGGGATCTCGTCGGTCAGGTCATGTCGCGATAGTGCCGTGCGCAGACACAGCGTGGCCCGCGGAGCCCGGCGGGTAATCTCAATCAGCTCCTCATCGCCCATCTGACCAGCCTGTCGATAGACCCCGCGCGCGAGGCGCTCGATCTGACCTTGGCTCACCAGACGGCGGAACTGTCGCTCTCCGACAATCTGGGACCCTTGGGCATAACCGAACACCGCAGGTAGTGCACGAAGCAGTGACGTATCGATGCTCACGCCACCACCTCCGTAGGTATTCCTTAATAGGCCTACCGTTAGCATAAAGGTTAACCTACGCTTTGTCCAGTAAGCCATTACACAGCTACCTACCTTGACTAGGTCATACCCTTCTTCGCTTCATGCGCAACTCTCTTCTTTTTCCAAAGCGACCTGCTTGTCAGAAATATTCAGGGTTACAACAGATTTGTGGAGATACCGGGAATCCATAAATACTCATTTTCGTGAGGAATTGTCGGGCTTAATCACTAAATTACAACACGGCATTACTGCATAAAATTGCCCAACAAGACGTAAACACTCTTCAAACGTCGTGACGTTTTTGAGTCAACCCGCCCGTGCCGATTCCTTTCTTAATACACTATCGAAGGAGTTCCGAATGAATGAAGAACGTCCCATACTTATACGCCGAAGCACCGCACCAGACCATGCCCCAGCAGTAACCAATTAGCGTGCCGTCTTCACAGCCGCTGACTGCGTGGTGATACGAAAACAAAGGAGGGCAAAGCGCATGGCGTGGAACCCACAATCACTTATACGAGCGGCTCGAAAGTCTGGCATTGAATTCGATGTCGATGAAGATTGGTTGACAGGGCCAGATCCGCACGGAAAGGGATTTCAGCCTTTTTCGGTCGCGTGGCATCACACAGAATGCGGCGAACTATCTCGCGGAAATATGCCGTCCCTCGATTTGTGCCGAAATCCCGGACAATACGGAGGAGAAGCACGCGCTTGTCACATTGTTGTTGGACGCGACGGCAAGTTCCAAATCATTGCAGGTCACGGTACCTACCACCTAGGTACAGGCGGACCGCTTAAGGTTAATGGAAAAGTTATGCCTAAGGATATTGGGAACAGATTCTCAATTGGAATTGAAATTGAAGCCTCGTCTTCAACCAAAATCAACAAGAACAATCGCGAAACTCCCAAGCATGGAATCAATCCTGCACAGTTTTATGCTGTTGCCAAGTTCTGCGCTGCTCTCTTTGACGATCTTGGGTGGGATACGGATGCAGCAATTCGGCATCAAGACTGGACTACTAGAAAAGTAGATGTTGGTATCCCTCTTTCTCAGATTCACGAAGCAATTGATGGCTACCGAAAAAGCAAAGTTCCGAATCAAGAAAACGAACACCTGAGGAAAAGGTGAAGAGAAACGCTACTGACAGGGCCAGGTATCAACGGACCAAATGAGCTGTTACTAACCTTGAGCAAGCCTGTGCGATTTCATCTGCCGCCATCAAAACCGACGGGTGGAATCCCCTAGTTGGTGTTGGACTCGATGTTGAATCCTTACCGTTCAGAGCAAACCTCGCCAGACTCAATGACTTTGGACTTTTCACATACGTGAGTCCTCTTGGGAGCATTTCGGCGGGAACTTCGCTCCTGGCCTGCCAGTAGGTGTATTCGAGCCGTTGGCCTTATGAGGGGAGCATGACATTACTGCATTGCATCACTACATTGTGAGGCAAAGAGGAAATGTCGGTCTCCCGCATCGCATTACAACAGGGCATTACTACACAACATTGCCCAAGAACACGTGAACGCCCACCTGATTCCAAGCCACGGACACCACTTTTTCACGTAAAGAAACACCACCCGAGGCC